>Ga0210383_10000052_pt1 | contig 129954 bp, 126 predicted proteins | sample IncBWC14OmetaG_FD_160072 | JGI IMG/M metagenome (GOLD analysis project Ga0210383, IMG submission 160072) | Forest soil microbial communities from Barre Woods Harvard Forest LTER site, Petersham, Massachusetts, United States - Inc-BW-C-14-O ...
CTGCGTCGTCGACGCGCAGATCGAAGGTAGTGTCGAGCCACGGACGGCCGGTGCTTTTCGGCTCGACGATCCTTATTGCGGCCGATTGACGACCGCGGATGTCGCCACCTTGAGCTTCAGCGGCATCGAGCGCGGCGAGGAATCGATCGACGAGTTCGCCCTTGGCACCGCGGTACGCCTCGGCCATCGCGGGCCAGACCGTGTTCTTCAGCATCATGTTGGCTTGTACGGAAAATTCTTCGCCAACGATGTGCCCGGCTTCGGGAATGGTCGTCGAGCCGGTGTGCGCCGCGACCTGACCGTGGGCATCGACCATCGCGACCTGGCGAACTTCCCTCATCGGATCGGCAGCGAGCAGGCCGGCGAGTGCGTCGGGCGCGCTCTTTTGCGCGCGCATCAGATCGAGGCCGAGCTTGCCGTAGGAAGGATCGCCGAAGGCCTGCGTCGCGATTGCACCGACGCCGGCTTCCGTCCACGTGACGACCGAGCCGACAGAAAAGTAATGCGACTGCACGGCGACGCCGAGCTGGCCGGTGTCGGGATCGCGCGCGACGATCGAGTAGGTGTGGGCGAGCTGGTCGGTGGTCGGAATCATTTGGTCTCTCCAGTAGCCTGTGGTCTTCGGTCTGCATGAAGCGGAAATCACAGGCTAAAGCCTGCGCTACAGTATGGCCACCTGAATTCGCGCATCAAACGGTCGAAGAGTAAGGTTGAAGAGTGAAGACGAATCCGTTCCCGTGGTTTCCGTGGTGGCCGAAGGTCGAGGAGAGCCACTACGTGCCAATCATTCTAATCGCGCTCGCGCTCGCGATAGTGCTGATTTACTTTTCTGGAATCTAGAAGCAAGTACGATACGGTTTTTTACGGTTTTCTTTTGCAACTAGGTTGCCTCCTCGTACCTGATGTCTTATAAACGCGATTGATGGCGTCGCTACATTCATCGCTCGCTTCTGAGCATCGCGATCGCGCGCCTGTTCGCGAAATTCTTGATCGTGCGTTGGCGGGTGCGCGCTTGAGCGACGCCGACGCGATCGCGCTCATCGAATGTCCCGACGGCGACCTAGACGCGATGCTTTCTGCAGCGGCTGAGCTTCGCGATCGCGGCAAGGGTCGCGACGTGACCTACTCGCGCAAAGTATTTCTGCCCGTCACCAATTTGTGCCGCGATCGATGCACCTACTGCACGTTCCGCAAGGACCCTGGAGACCCCGGCGCGTGGACGATGATGCCTGATGAGATTGCGCTATGGTCGCGGCGCGGCGCCGAGCTCGGATGCAAAGAGGCTCTGATGTGCCTCGGCGACAAACCGGAGGTCGCGTTCAAGGAATATCGCGAAACGCTGGCGACGCTCGGCGTCCGCACGACTATCGAATACGTCGGCCGCGCGTGCGAGATCGCACTTGCCGAGGGTCTGCTCCCGCATACCAACGCCGGCCTGATGACATCCGAAGAAATGCGCGCGCTGCGTCCGCTCAACGTGAGCATGGGCTTGATGCTTGAAAGTATCTCGCCGCGGCTACGTGCGCGCGGCGGAGTGCATCAGGCGGCGCCCGATAAGGACCCCGCGCTGCGTATCAAGATGATAGATGACGCCGGTGAGTTGCGGATTCCTTTCACGACGGGAATTCTGCTCGGTATCGGCGAGACTCCGGCCGAGCGCGCGCTGAGCCTGACGGCGATTCGCGACACCCATGAGCGTCACGGTCATATCCAGGAAGTGATCATCCAGAATTTTCGCGCGAAGCCTGAGATCGCGATGGCCGACGCGCCGGAGCCCGACGCTTACGACATGGCGCGCGCAATCGCGACGGCGCGATTGGTGCTCGGCCCGTCGATGAACGTGCAGGCGCCGCCGAATTTGTCGCCGCGTCAGATCGAATTGTTCCTCAATGCGGGAATCAACGACTGGGGCGGGATTTCGCCGCTCAGCAAGGACTATGTGAACCCCGAGGCGCCGTGGCCGCATCTCGATCGCCTCGGCGAACAATGCGCGCGGGCTGGTTTCAAGCTCGGTGAAAGGCTCGCAATTTATAACGAATACATCAATGATGAGTGGCTCGACCCGGCGGTCGCGACTAAAGTGCGCGCGATATGGGATCGACCTGTCGGAGGCCAATCATGAACCTGGAGTACTGGCGCACTTACGTCGATGAAATCGAGGCGACCCCCGTCGAGACTCTGCTCGGCAAGGCGTCGCCCGCGGTGCGTACCGCACTGACGCGCGCGCTCGAGAAAAAAGAACTGACGCCCGAGGAAGGACTGCTGCTCTACACGTCGGAAGGCGACGACCTGCGCGCGACGGTGAGATGCGCGGACCTCGCACGTGCCGAGGATATCGGCGACGAAGTCACCTACGTCGTCAATCGCAATATCAACTTTACCAACATCTGTTTCGTGGGATGCCAGTTCTGCGGCTTCAAGCGGCAGCGCTGGGAGGCCGACGCCTACGACCATTCCGACGAAACGATCGTGCGCAAAGTTGCCGACGCGGTCGCGCGCGGTGCCACCGAGATTTGCATGCAGGGCGGAATCAACGCAGAGATGCCGCCGTTCAAGTATCGCGACCTGCTCGATGCGATGAAGGGCGCGTTTCCCGAGATTCACATCCACGCGTTCTCGCCGATGGAGATAATGTACGGCGCCAAGCGGGTGCGGATGGACTACCCGGAATACATCACGATGCTCAAGGAGCACGGCCTCGGATCGATTCCCGGTACCGCGGCGGAGATCCTCGACGACGGCGTGCGCGAGATTCTAAGCCACAAGAAAGTCGACGTCGCCGCGTGGGTCGAGATAATCACCACCGCGCACGCGGTTGGCGTGCCGACGACCTCAACTGTGATGTACGGACACGTCGAGAGTCCGCAGCATGTAGTCAATCATCTCGACTTGCTGCGCACGATCCAGAAACAAACGCATGGTTTCACCGAGTTCGTGCCGCTGCGGTTTATCCATCAGAACACGATGCTCTATCGCAAGGGCCTGGTGTCGCCGATCGATCGCGGCCAGCTCGACTTCCAGATGTATGCAACGTCGCGGCTGTTCCTGCGCGGGCAGATCGACAATATCCAGACCTCGTGGGTGAAGTGCGGAATCGATCTCGCCGCGCTCACGCTCAAATCCGGATGCAACGATCTGTCGGGCACGCTGATGGAGGAAAGCATCACGGCGCAGGCCGGCGGCGACTCGGGCGAGTTCATCCCGGTCGACGTGTTCGAGGACAAAGCGCGCGAGATGGGCCGCGTCGCGGTCGAACGCACCACGCTCTACAAAAAGCTCTACGGCAAAAAGGCACCCAATGGCGCGCGGCCAATCGCGAACCCTCCCACGTCGGCAGATAACCACGCTAGCGGGGGGAGTGGGTGCGGCTAAGTTCATTCGCGGATTGGTTCGGCGCATCGATCCCGCGCGGTTGACCGTTGTCGTCGACACCGGCGATGACGAAACGTTTTACGGGCTGCACGTCTCGCCCGATATCGACACCGTCACCTACACGCTCGCGGGCGCGGTGAATCGCGCGCAGGGCTGGGGCCTCGAAGGCGAGTCCTTCAACGTCCTGCCGGCGCTCGAGCGCTTTTACGGCAAGCCGTGGTTCGGGCTCGGCGATCGCGACCTCGCCACTCATCTATATAGGACCGAACGGATGCGCCAGGGCGCGTCGCTCAGCCGAATCACCGCGGAGATCGCAGACGCGTTCGCAGTGAAGTCGCAAATCCTACCGATGAGCGACGATCGCGTGCGGACCTTCGTGAAACTTCGCGGTCGGCGCGCGATCCCGTTCCAGGAATATTTCGTGCGCGGACGCGCTCGCGGCGTCGTCGAGAAGATCGAATTGCGCGGAATCGCCGATGCGCGCCCTACTCCCGCGGTCCTCGACGCGATTCGGAAATCCGCCGCCGTGATCCTCGCGCCGTCGAATCCGTTCGTCTCGCTCGGTCCGATTCTGCAATTGAAAGGAGTACGCGAGGCGTTACGGAAAGTGAAATCGCGCGTCGCGGCTATCAGCCCAATCGTCGGCGGCAAGACCATCAAAGGTCCCGCCGACAAGATGCTGCGCGGACTCGGGATGGAAGTCTCGCCGCTCGGAATCGCGCGGCTGTATCGCGACATCGTCGGGATGTTCGTTCTCGACAACGCGGACCGAAGCTACGTCGAATCGATCGAGCGTCTTGGGATGCGCGCGATTGCGACCGACACGATCATGGCCACTCCCGAGCGCGCCGCCGCGCTGGCAAAAGTGGTTCTGCAAGGCTTGAAGGTGTAGTACTCTGGTCCGCGAATGCGCACGATAAGTCTGACAGCGGTCCAGGGCATCCCGATGGTCAAGGCGGGCGACGATCTCGCCGCGCTCATCGTCAAGGGACTCGACGACACCGGCTTCAAGCTCGCGGCCGGCGATATTCTTGTCGTATGCCAGAAGGTAGTCTCGAAGTCGGAAGGTCGCGTCGTGAACTTCAAGGATTTCGAGCCCTCCGAATTCGCCAAGGCCTACGCCAAGCGATGGGAGAAGGACCCTCGGGCAGTCGAAATCGTATTGCGCCAAACGAGCAGGATCGTTCGCAACGATCGCGGCGTGATGATCGTCGAGACCGGACCCGGATGGGTGTGCGCGAACGCCGGCGTCGACGAATCCAACAGCCTCGAGGACGACATCGCGATCCTTCTGCCCGAAGATCCCGACGCATCTGCGCGTCGTCTTCGCGACGAGATTCGCCGGCGTCTGGGCATCAGTGTCGCCGTACTCATCACCGACACCTTCGGCCGCCCGTGGCGCGATGGCCTAACCGAAATCTGCCTCGGCATTGCCGGCATGAATCCCATACTTGATTTGCGCGGCACGACCGACCTCGGCGGCCGCGAATTGCATCACACGGTCGTCGCAATCGCCGACGAGATTGCGTCCGCCGCCGGCTTGCTCATGGAAAAAGCCGGGGCCCTTCCAGCAGTCGTCGTGCGCGGCTACCAATACGAACCGTTCGAGGGCAGCGCGAAGATATTGATTCGCCCCGCCGAAGCCGATTTATTCCGCTGATATAATTCGACTGAAAAAAGCAGAAAGTGAAAAGAGCCAAAGCCACTCAACTCGCTGCCGCATCGACGCCTGAAGCGCCGAATCCCGCGCGCCTCGTCGAAGCCGACCTCGCCGCGGTCGAAGCGAAGCTATCGCGCCTGCTCGACTCGAAAGAACCGATCATCGCGGAAATTTGCCACTACCTCGTCGACGCCGGCGGCAAGCGGCTGCGTCCGACGTTCATCATGCTGGTGTATCGCGCATGTGGCGGGCTTGACGCGCGCGTCGACGAGCCGATCGACGCTGCAATCGCGCTCGAGCTGATTCACTCCGCGACCTTGCTCCACGACGACATCATCGACCAGGGTCTGCTGCGCCGCGGCAAGCCGTCGGCCTTCGCGCGCTACGGCTTCGGCCCCTCGCTGATTGCTGGCGACTATCTTTTCTGCCGCGCGTTCGAAGTCTCCGGCCGCTTCGACGAACGTCTCGTCCGCACCGCGGCGCAGGCCTGCATCCAACTTACCGAAGGTGAAGTGATGGAGAGCAGGTTCCGTCACAACGCGGCGGCGACACTGGCCGACTATATCAACGTGATCGACCGCAAGACCGCGTCGCTGTTCTACGCCGGTGGCAAGCTCGCGGCGGAACTGGCCCGCGTACCGAGCCGGACGATCGACTCGATGGCGAAGCTCGGCACCGCGATGGGCCTGGCGTTCCAGATGGTCGACGACCTGCTCGACATCCTCGGGCCCGAGGAAAAGATCGGCAAGCCGGTCGGCTCCGATTTGCGCGCCGGCATCCCGTCGCTGCCGGTCGTGCTCGGCGTCGAGCGCAGCGCTGAATTGCGTGCACTCTTTCAGAACGGGACGCAGATGGAAGGCGCTTCGTTCGACCGCGCGCTCGACCTGCTGCGCGATCCAGAAATCGTCGCCGCCTCGCGCCGCATGGCCGCGGAGCAGGTCGCGATTGCCCGCTCGATCGTCGGCGAGCTTGAACCATCGCCCTACCGCGACGGCCTCGCTACGTTGATCGACGACCAGACCTCCCGCGAAGTCTAAAATGTCCAACGCGCTAATCGTTGGCGCCGGACCCGCAGGCGCCTTGCTCGCCTACATGCTCGCGCGCCGCGGCGTGCCGGTGACGCTGCTCGAGCGGCAGACCGATTTCTCGCGCGAGTTCCGCGGCGAGATCCTGATGCCGTCAGGAATCTCCGCGCTCCACGAAGCCGGCCTTCGCCAACCGCTCGACGCTCTGCCGAATTTGACGATCAGAACCGTCGAGCTCTTTCGCGGCGAACATCGAGTGATCGCTATCCCAATCGAAGGGCTCGATCCAGCGCCGCGCGTCGCGCCGCAGCCCGCGATGCTCGAGATGATTGTCGCTGAGGCCGCGAAATTTCCCGACTTCAAACTTGAGCGCGGCGTCACCGTGCGCGATCTCATCTTCGAAAAAGATCGCGTCGTCGGTGTGCATGCCGACACGCTCGAAGGTCCGCGCGATTTCCGCGCCGACTTCGTCATCGCATGCGATGGGCGCGCATCCGTGATTCGCAAACGCGCCGCGCTGCCCCAGGACCGCATCATGCAGGGCTTCGACGTCATGTGGGGTCACGTCGCCGGCCACTTTCTCGACGACCTCACCGCGCGCGGCTACATCGGAAGCGGCCACCTGCTCATCATGTATCCGTCCCCCGAAGGCCACCTGCAGATCGGATGGGTGATCGACAAGGGCACTTTCGGCGACATTAAAAAGATGGGCGCCGACGGATGGATCAACGAACTCGCGCCGCACGTGTCCTCCGACCTGCGAAATTTTCTCGTCGCAAACAAGACCGGCCTCGCGCATCCCTTCCTGCTCGACGTAGTGTGCGACCGGCTCCGCGAATGGACCGCGCCCGGCCTGCTGCTGATCGGCGACGCGGCTCATCCGATGTCCCCCGTCGGTGGCCAGGGAATCAACGTCGCCCTGCGCGACGCAGTCGTCACCGCGAACCATCTCGGTCGCGCGCTCATGATGCGCTCCGACGAAGCCACGCTCGACTTCGCCGCGCGCAACATCCAGGCCGAGCGATGGCCCGAGATCGCGACGATCCAGGACATGCAACAACTCGCGCCGCGCTTCGTCGCGTCGAACTCACTCCTGAGCCGAGTCGTCACCAGCGCCCCGACGGTCGCCTTCGCAAAAATCCTTCTCTCCGGCTTCATCGCCCGCCGCTTCGACCCATTCCTGAACGGCGTCACCCGCGTCGTGATGGAGCAGTAGCCGGTTAAGCGCACGACGTTGGAAAATCCCAGCTAAAGGAATTCTGAAAATGGATGCAGCAATCGAAACCGTTCTCCGTAAATACGATCAACGTGCCGCGGCCGAGATGAAGCGGATGCAAGCGCTTCCGCCCGCCGAGATGATGCAGCACATCGACGAATTTCTGCTGCCCGTCGGTCCCGCCACCGGGAATTTGATGAACATCCTCATCAAGGAGGCGAAGGCGAAAACCATCCTCGAGATCGGGACCTCCCACGGATACTCGACGGTATGGCTGGCCGAGGCGGCGCGTGCGACCGGCGGCAAAGTCATCACGCTCGATGTCCACGCCGGCAAGCAGGAGTACGCGCGCAATGTGCTCGGCAAGGCCGGGCTCGCGAACATGGTGGAGTTCAAGCTTGGCGACGCGCGCGAATCGATCGCGGCGCTATCCGAACCGATCGATTTCGTGCTGCTCGATCTATGGAAGGATCTCTACATCCCGTGCTTCGACCTTTTCTATCCGAAGCTGGGATCGGGCGCGATGATCGTCGCCGACAACATGTTGTTCCCCGAATTTTCGCGCGCCGACGCCGCTGAGTATCGCAAGCACGTCCGCGCGAAGACCGACATCCAGTCGGTGTTATTGCCGGTCGGCAGCGGCATCGAACTGAGCCGCTGCATCCGCGGCCTCGAGTTCAAATGATGAAACGAATAAACGAAAACCAAAAGCGGTTTCAGGCTTTGAGCCAAACTTCTGAGGGAAACGGAAAAGGTTTGGACAAGGCCACGCTCGATAGCGTCTTGGATCGTCTGATTGAGACGATGGATGGCGTCAATCGCGAACTCGATGCTCTCCTGACCAAAGCCAAAGAATAGCCGCGTCTCGCGCACCTTTTGAAAACGGCCGGACTCGCAAGGGTTCGGCCTTTTGCTTTCTATGAACGATTTGATCACAGTATCACCGTTTGACTTGAAGCGAAGAAAGAGCGAAAACGTATTTGTGGCTGCGCTTCCGAAACCTTCTTCATGGATCGATCCTTCGACTCCGATTCAGGTCGTCAAACGGCCGCAACAGCTTGAATTTTCAGGGGTTTTTCGCGGGCATGAACTCACTCGCAAGGACCGCCGACTAAGCTCCGGACTCGCGCCGCTCGACGCTCTCATCGACGGCGGAATTCCGCGCGGGCGAATCAGCGAAATCACCGGCCGCGCCGGCTCCGGCAAGACCTCGATTGCCGCATCGTTCGCCAGTTTCGCCACGCGCCGCGGCGAGGTCGCCGCATGGCTCGACGCGTCGGGCAGTTTCGATCCCGAAAGCATGGCGGCCGCCGGCGTCGAGTTGCGCCGGATGCTGTGGGCGTCGATGAAGACGGTATCGTCGTCGCGGATCGCTGGCGCGGCCGGCTCGCGCGCGCGTCATCAATCGGCGATCGTCAAAGCGGCGGAACTCGTGCTCGAGGCCGGCGGCTTCGGCCTGGTCGTCGTTGATTTCGGCGAGGCAGTCCGCTCACTCACTTACGCATCGTCACTGCGAATCGCGCGCGCAGCCGAACGCAGCGGCGCCGCCGTGATCGCGATCGCGCCGTGGCGAATGTGCGGGACGTTCGCCGCGCTGAGCATTGCCGCCAGCCGCGCCGAGGCCTCGTTCAGCCGGCTCGCGCCCGGCTCACCGGCAATGTTCGACGGCCTCGCAGTCGACGCGATGGTCGCGCGCAACAAAATGGGCGGAACGGGGCGGCATGTTCGCGTGCGCGCGCTCGTCGATCCAATTCAGATTCCAGCTGAGGCGCATCCGCATCTCGACCGCAAGGAATTTCCGGTTCGAATTTCAGCAAGCAGCTGACAGTGAAAACGGTGTCTGATGGCTCGTATCGCATGCATCATGGTCGCAGATTTTTCTATTGCGGCGATCGTGCGCTCGAATCCCGCGCTCGCGGACAAGGTGCTGGCTATTAGCCGAAGCCTCGCGCCGCACGCCGATCTCGACGCCGTCTCGATGCGCGCGCGTGAGCTTGGAATCCGTCCCGGCATGACGATCGCGCAGGCGCGCGCAATCTCCTCGGACCTGGTCGTGGTTCATCGATCGCCCGCTGCCGAAAGCTCGGCGCATTCCGCGCTGCTCGACGCGGTCGAATCGGTTTCGCCGGTGGTCGAATCGGGCGCGCCCGGATGCGCGTGGGTCGATCTCGCGGGCCTGCATCGCATCTACAACGGTGAAGAAGAAATCACCGCCGAACTTTTGCGATGCGTGCGCAGAGTCGGGATGGAACCGGCCGCCGGCGTCGCCGCCAACAAGGAACTGGCGCATCTGGCCGCGCGATGCGGCGGCGTGCGCGTGATCGAAGCCGGCCGCGAGCGCGAATTCCTCAACTGGCTGCCGCTCGACATTCTCGGCCTCGGCAAATCGGATCGCGGCGACGACCTCGAGACCACGCTCGCTCGATGGGGAATGCGCCGGCTCGGCGAACTCGCGCGCCTCAACCCCGACGCAGTCGGCACGCGGCTGGGCCGTCGCGGCGTCGAGCTGGTCCGTCTCGCGCGCGGCGGTAGTCACGCGCCGATGATGCCGCGCCGCCGCGCCGAGCTTTTCGCCGAGAGCATCGAGCTCGAATACGGCATCGAGCTCCTGGAGCCGCTGGCATTCGTCATGCGTGCGATGCTCGAGCGGCTGGCCGAGCGACTTTCGCTGCGCGGCATGGTGGCCGGCGATATCACGCTCGCGTTCGGGATGAGCGGTCATCGCAGTTTCAATCGCCGGGTCGAGGTGGCGGCGCCGTCGAACGACGTCCGCGCGATTCTCACGCTAGTCAACCTGAGCCTTGAAGCATCGCCGCCCGAGGCCGCCGTCGAATCGATTCGAATCGAGATTGCGCCGCGCGTCCCGCGGCCCGCACAGACCGACATGTTCCTGCCGCCTGCGCCGCCGCCGGACAAGCTGCAGACCACGATTGCACGCCTGTCGGCGCTATGCGGCCCCGGCAACGTCGGCATGCTTAGTGCAGAGAATTCGCATCGGCCCGAAGCAACGCGCCTCGATGCTTTCTCGCCGCCCTCTCCGCCGCCAATCCCCGAAAACACGCTCGTGAAGAATGTGACGCAGCTGGTGATACGCGCGATTCGCCCCGCACGTGAGATCGAAGTTATGTGCACGCGCGAGATTCCCGAGTTCGTCCGCGGCGAGAATCTTGGCGCGCGCGTGATCTCGATCGCCGGCCCCTGGCGCCGCGACGGCGAATGGTGGCTCGGCTTCACCGCCAAGGCGAACGCGCCCGCAAATTCATCCGACAACACAAATCCCGCACCAAAGCACGGCCTCGAGCTGCATGACGGACGCATGTTCGGCGCGCATCCGCGCCAGGTCTCCGCGGAGAATCTGAAGGCGTTGTCCTCGCTAATGCCGGCGCCCTCGCCCACTCAGCATCTCAACGGCGCCAACGGAAACGGTGCACGAACCGAAATAAACGGCGCAAATAAATGCGGCTTCATCCGCGATTACTACGAACTCGCGCTCGAAGACGGCGGCGTCTACCGCGTCTTCCGCGACGCCAACTCGCACAAATGGTTCCTCGACGGCGCCTACGACTGACTACTCGCAGCTAATCACCATGAATACCGATTACATCGAGCTTCGCGCGCGCAGTGCATTCAGCTTTCTTGAAGGTGCGAGTACGCCCGAGGATCTCGCGGCGCGCGCGGCGGAACTCGGCTACGGCGCGATGGCACTTGGCGATCGCGACGGACTTTACGGTGCGCCGCGATTTTATGCAGCCGCCAAGTCCGCAGGCATCCGGCAAATTGTCGGTGCGGAGCTGACGCTCGACGACGACTCGCGCCTCTACGTCCTCGCGCCCGATCGCAAGCGCTACCAGAATCTCTGCCGCATGATCACCAACTCGAAGATGCGCGTGCTCAATCCCGGCGCGCGCGCACGCGACGGCTCTATCGCCGCGCCCGTCTATCCCGCCAAGGGCGAAAGCCGCATCACGCTCGACGAACTCGAACGCTACGGCCGCGGACTGATCTGTCTTGCCGGCGGCGTGATGAGCCCGTTGTCGCGCATGCTCGTGCGCGGCGAGGATCCGCGCGAGCTATGCCGGCGCCTCGGCAGCATTTTCGGCGCGAACAATTTCTACATCGATTTGCAGCGACATCTAGACGCCGGCGAGGAACGCCTCAATCGCAAGCTCGCAGCGCTGGCGGGCGCGGCGCGAATCCCGATTGTCGCGACCAACGACGTATGCCACGGCGGCTCGGATCGCAGATTGCTCGACGTGCTGACTTGCATCCGGCTCAAGACCACGCTCGAGGAAGCCGGCCGCGCGTTGTGGATCAACAGTCAGCGTCATCTGAAATCGCCGGCCGAGATGGGCGCGCTGTTTCGCGATATTCCCACAGCCGTCACCGCCTCGCGCGCGATTTCCGAGCGCTGCAATTTCCAACTCTGCGACATGGGCTATCGCTTCCCCGACTATCCTCTGCCACCGAACGAAACGCCCGACAGCTATTTGCGCATCCTCACCTACGCCGGCGCGAGAGAGCGATGGCGCGGCGCGATGGACGATCGCACACGCCACCAGCTCGAACACGAGCTCGGGATCATCGAGCGGCTCAAGCTCGCCGGCTACTTCCTGATCGTGTGGGACATCGTCCAATTCTGCCGCGAGAATCGAATCATGGTGCAGGGACGCGGCTCCGCGGCGAACAGCGCGGTGTGTTACGCGCTCGGAATCACGGCGGTGGACGCGGTGAAAATGGAACTGTTGTTCGAGCGCTTCCTTTCAGAGGAGCGCGGCGAATGGCCCGACATCGATCTCGATCTGCCCAGCCGCGACGATCGCGAAATGGCGATTCAGTATGTCTATCGCCGCTACGGCGAACGCGGCGCCGCGATGACTGCGAACGTGATCACCTATCGCACGCGAAGCGCAGTGCGCGAGGTCGGCAAGACGCTCGGCTTTTCGCCCGACCAGGTTGATCGGCTCGCCAAGCTCAACCAGGTGTACGAGTTTCGCGATCATCACGACGACCTGGTCGCGCTGCTCAAGCGCGGCGGCGTCGACGCGGAAGCGCCGCGCATCATGATGATGGTCGAGCTCGTGCGCAAGATTCAGAGCGTGCCGCGCCATCTCGGGCAGCATAGCGGCGGCATGGTGATCGCCGCGCAGCCGCTCGACGAGATCGTGCCGCTCGAGCCTGCCGCGATGCCCGGGCGCGTGGTGGTTCAATGGGACAAGGACGACTGCGCCGATCTCGGCATCATCAAGATCGATCTGCTCGGGCTCGGGATGCTGGCCGCGTTGAAAGACGCTATTCCGCTGATCCGCGCGCATGAAGGCGTCGAGATCGATCTCGCGCACCTGCCTGCAGACGATCTCGACGTGTACGCGATGCTCCGGCGCGCGGACACCGTCGGCGTTTTTCAGATCGAGAGCCGCGCACAGATGGCGACGCTCCCGCGAATGAAGCCGGCGCGATTTTACGACCTGGTGGTCGAGGTCGCGATCATTCGCCCCGGCCCTATCGTCGGCAAAATGGTGCATCCGTATCTCGATCGCCGCAACAAGCGCGCGCCTGTCGAATATCCGCATCCGTCGCTCGAGCCGATCCTCAAACGCACGCTGGGCGTCCCGCTTTTCCAGGAGCAGTTGCTGCGCATGGCGATGACGGTCGCGGGATTCAGCGGCGGCGAGGCCGAGGAACTGCGCCGCGCGATGGGATTCAAGCGCTCGGCCGAGCGGATGGAGAAAATCGAGACGCGCTTGCGCGCGGGGATGTTCCGCAACGGCCTGCAAGGCAGCGTCGCCGACGACATCGTGCGCTCGATCACGTCGTTCGCGCTGTACGGATTTCCCGAATCGCACGCTGCCAGCTTTGCGCTGATCGCGTACGCGTCGGCGTACCTGAAATATCATCATCCCGCGGCGTTTTTGGCCGCGATGCTGAATTGCTATCCGCTCGGCTTCTATCATCCCTCGACGCTGGTGAAAGATGCCGCGCGTCATGGTGTCGTCGTGCTGCCAATCGACGTAATGCGATCGAACTGGAAATGCACGATCGAGATTGTGGATGGACGCCCCGCTACGCGGATGGGACTGCGATACGTCACGGGCCTGCACGAAGAAATCGGCCTTCGAATCGAAAGTGAACGTGCACGGCGTCAGTTCGATTCGATTGCCGATCTTACCGCGCGCGTCGGACCGAACCGCCGCGAGATCGACGCGCTCGCATACGCAGGCGCGTTTGCAGCGTTCGGCCTCGAGCGGCGCAACGCAATGTGGAATGCCGCCGCCGTAGAGCGCGATCCGAAGAGCCTGCTTGCTGGTGTGAAACCGCGCGAGAATGAAGTTCCCCTCGAATCGATGTCGCCGATCGACGAGACCTTGGCCGATTACGCCGCGACCGGCCTCACCACTGGACCACATCTGATGACATATTTGCGCGCCGATCTTGATGCGCGCGGAATTCTAAGCGCCGACGCGCTCACGCGCGCGAAACATCAGTCGTGGGTGAAGACCGCCGGCGTAGTGATCGTGCGCCAACGCCCCGGCACCGCGAAGGGCTTCCTGTTCATCACGCTCGAAGACGAAACCGGGATCGCCAACCTGATCGTCACGCCCGACCTTTTTCAGCAGAATCGCCTGTTGCTCCGCAGCGCGGGAATCCTGCTGGCCGAGGGCGTGCTGCAACAGGTCGACGGCGTGACGGCGATTCGCGCGCGCCGATTCGAGGAGATCAAGATTCCCGGGACAGTTCCGCCGTCGCATGATTTTCATTGATTTACATTTCACACGCGGCCCGGTGCGGTGTTGTATGTAGTCAACAGATCAAGGAGGCAACATGAACCGCGACACCCAACGAGCCAAGGCCGAAGCATTTCGAGCGATGCACGATCGCTCGCGGATTCTAGTACTACCCAACGCGTGGGACGCGATGAGCGCGCGGGTAATCGAAGACGCCGGCGCTCGTGCGATCGCGACGACCAGCGCAGGCGTCGCATTCTCGGTCGGCTATCCCGACGGTGAAGCGATTCCGCGCGACGAGATGATTTCCGCGATCGCGCGCATTGCGCGAGTAGTGTCGGTTCCCGTTTCCGCCGACATCGAGTCCGGTTTTGCGGAAGACGCTCGCGGAGTCGCTGAAACCGTTCGCCGCGTCATCGACGCCGGCGCCGTCGGCATCAACCTCGAAGACCAGGTGCACGACGGCACCCCACGCCTCTACGATATCGATGTCGCCGTCGATCGCGTGCGCGCCGCGCGCGAGGCCGCCGATTCCGCCGGCGTACCCGTCGTCATCAACGCGCGCACCGACGTGTACCTGCTCGGAATCGGCGAACCCGAATCGCGATTCGAGCACGCCGTCCGCCGCGCGAACGCGTACCGCAAGGCCGGCGCCGATTGTCTCTTCATCCCGACGGTTTCGCGCCGTGCCGACATCGAGCGAATCGTGCCTGCGCTCGACGGCCCGCTCAATCTGATTACTGTCCCGGGTATCTCTCCGATTCCCGAGCTCGAGCGCCTCGGCGTCGCGCGCGTAAGCGCCGGTGGACGTCTAACGCTCGGCGCCATGTCCGTATTGAAAAAGACAGTGGCGGAATTGTTGAGCGCGGGCACTTACGAGTCGATGCTCGAAGGCGCGACCACCTATGCCGACGCGAATCGCCTGATGGCGACGCGCCGAACCTAGACGCGCACAGCACCTGCACCGCAGCCGCTCCCTCCACTGCGTAACCGGTTTTCCGGATTAACGTACGGTTAGGTGAGAGCGAATGCCGCCAATCAAGGAGGCCGCTCCATTTTTAAGGAGTTCATTTATGGTTTCGAAGTTGTCTCGCGGTATCGTTCCGGTAGTTATGGCTGTCGCGTTGGTTGCGGCCGTCGCGCATGTCGCTTCGTCGAGTTCGGGCGGGATGGGCGGCCCCATGGGGCATCGCGGTTTTCACGGGATGCACGGCGGCATGGACGTGACAGGCATCCCGCTGCCGCTCTTGCTGAGGACGGCCAACCTGACCGACGCGCAGAAGCAGCAGATCCACTCGATCTTCGAGGCGCGTCACGCTTCGCGAAAGGCTGAACGCGAGCAGATGAAAGCCGCCAAGGAAGCAATCGCGGCCAAATTCACGTCGACCGGCTCGGTCGCAACGAGCGATTTGTCCGTCCCGGTTTCGACCATCACTCAGCTACAGGCTCAGATGACCAACGAGCAAATTCAGGATGCGGTCGCGATCCGCAATGTGCTGACGCCGGCTCAGCTCGCGCAAATCTCCGCGACCAAGGCCAAGCTCGACTCGATTCACGCCGAGATGAAGGCGCTGTGGGCGCAGAGCGGCCCCAGCGATTCAGCTACCCCGACTGAGTAGCGCCACTTTCACTTCCTCTATCGACCCCGGAGTCGCAGCCATCAGGTTGCGACTCCGTCTGTCTTCCCAAACATTTCCAAACAGGGACCCTACGAGTACTCAGGGTAAACTCCATCCCGCGTCTTTCTTTTCCTGACAGAGGGTGCAGGGGTCACTCCTGCCCAAGGAAGCGTGAAACCCCAGGATGGGTTTCATATCAAAATAAAGTGAGTTCCATCCTCTAACTGCATCGCGCCGAAATGCGCTAATCTCCGCGGCAGATGGAGTTGGCACTATGAGACTCAAAGGAAAAGTAGCGCTGATCACCGGCGCTGGCTCTGGGATGGGCCGCGCCGCGTCCCTGCTATTCGCGCGCGAAGGCGCAAAGGTCGCGGCGATCGACGTAACCGAGGCGTCCGCGGCCGAGACCGCGCGCATGATCAAAGCGGCCGGCGGCGATGCAATTTCGATGCGCGCTGACGTGTCCGACTCCGAGGACGCGCGCGCGATGGTCGAAGGAACCGTCCGCGCATTCGGCGGGCTCGACGTGCTGTACAACAATGCAGGCATCGAAGGCGAGTCGGGCTTTATCGCGCAGCTAAGCGAAGAGGCGTTCGACCGCGTGATCGCCATCAACCTGCGCGGTGTATGGCTCGGAATGAAATACGGACTGCCGCGAATCGTCGAGCGCGGCGGCGGCGCGGTGATCAACACTGCATCGGTCGCGGGGATCGTGGGACTCAAGGGCGCGGCCGCATACTGCGCAGCCAAGGCCGGCGTGATTTCGCTGACGCGCGTGGCGGCGCTCGAATACGGCCGCTACAACGTTCGCGTCAACTGCATTTGCCCCGGAGTAATCCACACGCCGATGGTGGATCGAATCACCGGGCCTGACGGATTGCAGCCCAGGTTCATCCAGCGCAGCTCCGTGCTCGGCCGGGTCGGCAACGCAGACGAGATCGCACATACGGCTTTGTTCCTCGCCAGCGACGAAGCGCCGTTTGCCACCGGCGCACCCTTCATCATCGATGGCGGATGGGTCGCAAGTTAGATAAATGCGCGAGTTGAGTTGAAGCTGTGGGACGCCTCACCGGCAAGGTCGCAATCGTAACGGGCGCTGCCCAGGGCATCGGGCTCGCGGTCGCGACGCGGCTTGCCGACGAAGGCGCGAAAGTCGCGCTCGCCGACATCCAGTTCGATTCCGCCGAACACGCAGCAAAGGAACTTCGCGCGCGCGGCGCGTCCGCGATCGGCGTCGCGCTCGACGTAACCAAACTGGACGACGCAATTACTGCCGCCGATCGCGTCGAGCGGGAACTCGGACCTATCGACATCCTCGTGAATAACGCGGGATGGGACGTGCTGATGCCGTTCGTCGAATCGACGCCAGAATTTTGGGACAAGGTAATCGCAATCAACTATCGCGGGATGCTCAATTGCTGCAAAGCGGTCGCGCCGCGAATGCAATCGCGCGGCGCCGGCAAGATCATCTCGATCTCTTCCGACGCCGCCCGCGTCGGCTCGAGCGGCGAAGCGGTTTACGCCGGATGCAAGGCCGCAATCATCGGCTTTTCGAAAACCCTCGCGCGCGAACTCGCGGCAAATCACATCAACGTCAACGTCGTATGCCCGGGGCCGACCGACACCGCGTTGCTCAAAACCGCGATGGCGGGACGCGAAAAAGTTCTGGACGCGATGGCGCGTGGCATCCCGTTCCGGCGCCTCGGCCAGCCAGCCGATTTGGCAGGTGCCGTCGCATTCTTCGCGAGTTCCGATTCCGACTTCGTCACCGGCCAAGTGCTGAGCGTGAGCGGCGGCCTGACCATGGCGGGCTGAGATTGACCCGAATGATAGTGGGATGGTATCTGAACTATCGTTCAGAACAATAAAGGGTGATCGATGACTAATCCTGCTCCAGCGACCGATATCCGATTCTCAAGCCCCGACGGCCTGCCCGCCGACTACAAGGATCTTCTCGTCCGGATGCTGTCGATCCAGTCGCGCATCGAATCCGAATACATGCTCGCGCCCGATCGCACGCTCATCAAACCGCTCGCGCTCGCTCCCACAGCCGAAGACAAAGCCGAGTACGCAGCGTTCTGGTCCGATGAAGTCCGGCACGCGAGCTACTGGATGAAGCTGCTTGAAGACCTCGGCGTCACGGTCGACAGCGACTTTATGGCGTCACCGATGCCGATTTACATTTTCGAAATGCGCGATCAGGCCGAGGACTGGCTCGAGTACGGGCTCTTCAGCTTCTTTGCCGATCGCCAGGGCGCTTACATGGGGTACGAATGGGTCGGGTGTAGCTACGAGCCGCTCGCGCGAATCGCGGAGCGAGTGCATAAGGAAGAACTCGGCCACGCCGCCTTCGGCTACCGGCTGATTCGCAGATACCTCCAACGCGAGGGCGAGGCTGGACAGGAACTCCTGAAAAGGCATCTTGCAAAGTGGTACCCCGCCGGACTCGATATGTTCGGGAAATCCGGATCCAAGCGCCAGTTCGATTACGTTCGATGGGGTCTGCGGCGCCGCAGCAACGAGCAGATGCGCGACGAGTTCACTGAGGAGGTTAACGATCTCCTGCGCAAACTCGAAATTCCAATTCCCAATCCTGCGGTTGGCCGCCGGTTCAGCTAGGTGCTCGAATGAAGAAAACGAATCTCGAGGAAGCGCCGAAACGGGTCGCGCGAATCAAGCCGGTTTCGCGTTCAATCGCGCCCGAGGATCGCTACGATGCGAATATCGACCACATTTTGCGGGCCGCTGCCGCCGTCTTCGCCGAGAAGAGTTTCGGCCTCGCGTCGATTCGCGACATCGCGACCCGCGCGCGAATTTCTTTCCCCCGCATCTACTACTACCTCCGCAACAAGGAAGAACTCCTCTACCTCATCTCGCGACGCGTGTTCGAGCAGTTGGTCGCGCTCGCCGAGTCGCGCCTATCGGCGACCGCCGATCCCGAGGAACGCCTGCGCCTCTTCATCCGCAATCATCTCGAGTACCACATGAGCAATCTGGCCGAGATGAAGGTGCTGGTGCGCGAGGCCGATTCGCTCACCGGCCGCTACGCAGGCGACATCACGCGCCTCAAACGCGAATACTCGCGCATCTGCCGCCGCCTGATCGAGGCTTACGCCGCTCATCGCAACAAGACCCTCGATCGCGAGCAGGCGCGAATCCTTACGTCGCTGCTGTTCGGCGCGATGAACTGGTTTTACACTTGGTACGAGCCAGCACGCGATTACGAGCAACGTGGCCGCATCATGGACGAATGCTTCCGCATGATCGCGGGAACGCTTTCGAGCCGCTGAGGCTGCGCATATCGGCGCGACGACGATGCTCGAAGGATGCACTTCGTTTCCCGCTGAATTTGCCGAGCGCTACATTCGCGCGGGAATCTGGCAAAACGAAACCATCCCGCAGGCCATCGCCAAAGCCGCCTTGGATCACTCAGAATCGATCGCAGTTAGCGACGCGACTCGAAGCCTGAGCTATTCGCAGCTGATCGCGGAAGCGGGAAAGCTCGCCACCCTGCTCTCTCGCAATGGGATCGCGTCCAACGATCGCGTGATCATCCAGCTTCCAAATTGCGTGGAATTCGCAACGCTGACCCTCGCGTGTTTGGAAATCGGCGCCGTTCCGATTATGGCGCTACCGGCTTTTCGCAAGGCGGAACTCGAATACCTCGTGTCATTCTCGGACGCGAAAGCAATCGCGATCGCGCCGCAGTATCGCGGCTTCGATCATGCTGCGCTCGCTCGCGAACTCAAACCTCGCCTTATCCTCTCGACGGCACCGGCTGACGGATGCGTCTCGATGCATGCGCACGGCGACTCGTCGCTTGCGATCGGATCGTCGACCCACGATCCCTTCGATGTCGCATTGTTCCTGCTCTCGGGCGGGACCACGGGAATGCCGAAACTGATCCCGCGCACGCACGCCGACTTTCTGTACAACGCGCGCGTGTCGGCCGCCGTATCCGGCCTCACCTCGGGCGCGCGCATCCTGATTGCGCTTCCAGCCGAGCACAACTTTCCCCTCGCATGCCCCGGCTTGCTTGGCGCGTTGCTCACAGGGGCGCATACGTCGTTTTCCCAATCGACCAAGGCGGCGGATCTCGCGGAGATAATCGAACGTGAGCGGATTACGCACCTGCCGTGCGTTCCCACAATCGCGCTCTCGCTACTCGCTCTGCCAGAGTCTACGCGCACCAGACTCGCGTCATTGCGCGTAATCGCGGTTGGTGGTCAGAGGCTTCAGGAGCCGACTGCGCGCCAGCTCAAACGCCGCTTTCCGCATGTGAGTGTCCAGCAGGTTTTCGGAATGGCGGAGGGTATGTTGTGCTTTACGCGGCTCGACGAGTCCGACGAGCTTGCGTTTGCAACCCAGGGCCGCCCGATCTCGCCGGCCGATGAGATCCGAATCGTTGATATTGACGGCACCGACGTTACGCCCGGGATGGTCGGCGAACTATTGTGCCGCGGTCCGTACACCCTGCGCGGCTACTATCGTGCGCCCGAGCGCAATCGCGAGGCGTTCACCGTCGACGGTTTCTATCGCACCGGCGACCTCGTGCGGCGCGATCCGTCCGGTAATCTCGTCGTCGAGGGGCGAATCAAGGACCTGATCAATCGCGGTGGCGAGAAAATCAGCGCAGAGGAAATCGAAGCGCACCTGATCGCGCATCCCGCGGTAAGCGCCGCCGCCGTGGTGTCGATGCCCGACGCCATCCTGGGCGAGAAGGCCTGTGCCTACCTATCGCTGCGCGAGGGAGACACGCTTGCACTCGTCGCGATCCGCGAATTCCTCGCGGCTCGCGGCGTCGCGCAGTTCAAATGGCCCGAACGAATCGAAGTCGTATCCGAGTTGCCGCTGACGAACGTCGGCAAGATCAGAAAATCGGAACTGCGGATCGACATTGCTAAAAAGCTCGCCGCCGAGCGCGCTGCGATCGCTTCCGAATCCGTTACGCCACGAGGAACCTGAAACATGGATGTTGAAAAAGGAACACGCCAGCTCAAAAGCCTGATCGAAAAACTCGAGCGCAACAATCGAACGCTTCGGTCGCATCCGACGATCGAGAAAATCGAGCGCGGCGAACTGTCGATGCCGCAGCTTCGGCATTGGGCGACCCAATTGTTCATCGGCAACAAGGCGCACAACGCCAACATCCTCGGCCTTATCTACGCGAAGTGCGACGACTTCCCGGCGCGCAAAGCGATCGTCGAGAATCTGATCGAGGAGGAACTTGGTCGCGTCTCCGGCGCCAATCGATCGCATCCTGAACTCTATCTCGAATTCGGCGAGGCTATTGGAATTCCGCGCGCGCAATTACTCAGCGCCAGTATGACTCCCGACGCGACTGCGATGATGCATTGGATGTACTGGCTGGCCGATTCGAAGCCGTGGTACGTGACGCTCGCCGGTATCAGTCTCGGCTCCGAACTCTTCAACCCCGACGCATACGTTCGCGTGATCGACGGGCTCAGCCGCCACTACAAGCTGTCCGACGACGCGCTACTGTTCTTCAGCGTGCACGTCAAGGTCGACAAGGATCACGGCGACTCGAGCGCCGGATCAATCTTCCGCGCGATACCCGAGAGCGCCGCCGCCGAGACGCTGTGGGCCGTCGAGACTCATATCGAGCTGATGCGCCGGCTGTGGTCCGACATCAACCCGCCGCCTGCTTGATCGCTAGCGGCGCAGGTCTTGGAGAATCTCTTTGAGCACGCCGAGATCGTGATCGTTCTTCAGCGGCATGTCGAATGAGAGCCGGTTCACGCCGGCGAAGCGCTGCTTCATCACTCTCGCGATCTCGTCGTAGGTGCCGACCGCCGCGAATGCATGCACCATCTCGTCCGTGACGAGGTTCGCCATCTCGGGCCATTTCTGCTGCACCGACAGTTTGTGCAGATGGTCGGCGGTGTCGCCCCATCCGTCGATCTCAAAACTCGAACGATATGATCGCGTCGAGCCGTAAAACGCGATCGTCGATTTCATTCCGGTGACAGCCCGCGCGAGCGAATCTTTATCCTTGCCCGCACATAGAAAGCCGCCCCCGCCGATCTCAAAGTTGTCCCATTCGGCGGCAGGCCTGCCCGATCTGTTGAAACCCTTTTTCAGATTCGGAAACGCGATCTGATCGAGGTATTTGCGCGTTACGATTCCGTGCAGGCGTACGCCGTCGCACACTTCGCCCGCCACCTGGAGCATCCGCTCCTGCACCGCGGCGATCAGCACGGGAATGTGCGGATTCGACTGCGGCGGCGGCGCGAAGTTCGGCGTCATCAGCGAGAGATTGTAGTGCTCGCTCTGAAAGTTGAGCGGCTCGCGCGTCTGCCAGGCGCGCCAGCACGCGCGCATCGCACCGACGTAGTCCTTCATCCGCTGCGCCGGCTTCGACCACGGCATCCCGAAGCGCCGCGTCACGTGGCCCTTCACCTGCGAGCCGAGTCCGAGGTTCAGCCGTCCGCCGCTCATCCGCTGCAAATCCCACGCGGTGTAGGCGGTCGCGACGGGGCTCTTCGTGAACGCGAGCGCGATGCCGGTCGCGAGCTCGATCTTCGACGGTTCCTGCGCGGCGATCGCGAGTTCCAGGTACGGGTCGTGCTGAGTTTCGACCGCGAGCAGAGTGTCGTAGCCGAGCGAGTCGGCGTCGCGCACCTGGTCTCGAATCGTGCTCCACGTCGGCTCGGGGCGCTTGCTGCCATCCTGCATATCGGGAGTGTAAGCCATCCCGAGATTGAGGCCGCGTTCAACTTTTATTTTCGCCATTTGCGTTTATCGCGTCCCACGCCCCGCGATGTCAACCGGCGATCACCGCTGGACGGCATCAGAGCGCCGCCGCACCGCTGCACGGCGGAGTGCGACGGTCACTGTCGAAGCGCTACGGACAGGTCGGACCCAACAACACAACCTTGGAGAAGTCGCCGCCGGTGAACTGATGTTCGAAGCATACTCCGAAGTATCGATAGCTTCCGCTAAGACTGCCGTCGCTCTGAAAGAAGCCCGTCCCCTTGATGTTGCATCCGGCGAAGACCTTGCCGTGAAAAGTGAACTGGGTGGGTTTGACCGTGCCGGCGATCGCGCCGTGGACGTGCGTAGCGCTTTGGAGATCGACGGAGCTCTGTTTCTTGCTGATTTTGTTTTTTTTCTGCCCGAAGACAAACAGAATCAAGGTGTTGCCCTGGCTGTCGTTGAATGCATTGCCTTGCCAGCAACCCGAGAGATTCGGGACCGACATTTCGGGCTGCTGCGAAACGTCCGCGTCATCTGCATCCTGGCTGCGAGCGAATCCGGCAGACGCCAGAACCAGGACGGTCGCCAACAATACCGACGCAAGCAGAGATGAAGTCTTTAAGTATATTTCCATTGTCGTCGAAGCCTGCCTTAGTCATTGATAAGGAATGACCTCTAACTGCCTATCGCGATTCCCGGGGCGGGGAATTTTCGGCACATCTCTGTGACTGCGGCGGCGATGCGTCGTAGTGCGGCTTCGTCGCCGGCGTGGGCGATTGCTTCGTCCATGAATTTTCCGATCTGACGCATCTCGGCGTCGCCCATTCCACGCGAGGTTACCGCCGGCGTGCCGAGCCGCAAACCGCTGGGGCTGAAGGGTTTGCGCGGATCGTATGGAACCGTGTTGTAGTTGCAGACGATGCCGGCGGCGTCGAGCGCCTTCGCGCCTTTCTTGCCGATCACTTTCTTGCTCGTCAGATCGACGAGGATCAGATGATTGTCGGTGCCGCCCGAAACGAGGCTGAAGCCGCGCGCGAGCAGTTCATCGGCCAGCGTCTTCGCGTTGCTCACCACTTTCTTGGCGTACTGTTTGAACTCCGGCGTCGATGCTTCCTTCAGCGCGACTGCGATCGCCGCCGTCGTATGATTGTGCGGACCGCCTTGCAGGCCGGGGAAGACCGCCTTGTCGATCTTTTCGGCGTATTCTTCACGGCACATTATCATCGCGCCGCGCGGGCCACGCAGCGTCTTGTGCGTTGTCGTCATGATCACGTCGGCGTACGGCACGGGGCTCGGATGCACGCCGCCGACGATCAGTCCCGCGATGTGTGAAATGTCAGCGAGCAGCAGCGCGCCTACTTCCTTCGCCACTTCGCCGAAACTCTTGAAGTCCCACAGCCGCGGATACGCGGTGCCGCCGGTCACGATTATTTTCGGCCGCTCCTTGCGCGCGAGGGTGCGGACCTTGTCGAAATCGACGACGTGACTTTCGCGGTCTACTTCGTACTGCGCGGATTTCCAGAACGTGCCCGTGATGCTCACCGGCCATCCGTGGGTCAGATGCCCGCCGTGCGGCAGCGCGAGGCCCATGATCGTATCGCCCGGCTTGAGCAGCGCGAAGTACACAGCAACGTTTGCGGGCGAGCCCGAGTACGGCTGCACGTTTGCGTGCTCGACGTTGAACAGCGCCTTGGCGCGGTTCACGGCCAGCTCTTCGATCTGATCGATATTGCGCTGACCCTCGTAGTAGCGGCGCCCGGGGTAACCTTCGGAATATTTGTTGGTGAGGATCGAGCCCGTCGCTTCGAGCACCGCCTTCGAGACGTAATTTTCCGACGCGATCAGGCGGACCGAGTCGATCTCGTAACGCTCTTCCTGTTTTATGAGGTCGAAGATTTCCGGGTCAGTCCGTTTGAGTTCGTCCACACCTAACCTCCGGTGCTGTCAAAGCGCCGAAATTGCGCATGATCAATTTGCCGAGAAGAAGCAATCTATACCACCGGTTGTGGCTTGGCTATAGCGCGACCACTAGGGGTAGCTTCGTCCAGTACAAATTGGTCCGCGCGAGGATCAGCCCTCCTCTAATGTCCATGCGTCTTCACACACTCAATAGCACGTCGCGAGCGAGAGCGTCAGGCTGAAAAGTTCATCCCGCCCTCTCGCCACGCACGTGACGAAACGCTCGCGGGAAATCTAGTGCAAATCGGGGGGCGTGACCTTCGCGATCCATGCGCGATAGTTGCCCTCGTAGCCGACTGAGAGTTGGCGTTTGCGCACGTGGCCTAGCAATCGCGCGACCTGGTCCGGCGCGATTTTCGGCCGCGCGCTGAGCGCGCCCGCGATCTTTTCGCCCGACGCCGCCGCGTCCTTGCGCGCGCCCTCCGCAATCTTGAATTCCCCGCCTGACAATCCGAGGTACGCTTCCGCCACCAGCGTTCCAATCTCGCTGCCGCTGTCGAGCGAGTCCTTGATGTTGCCCTTGCCCGTCAGCACGTTACCGGCCGCGAAGACCGCGGTCGGCCCGTCCATCAGCAGGCCGATCTTCTGATCGACGTAGGTGTAAACTTCACCCTTCTGCGCGATTCCGGGAATCGGCTCGGGGATACTGCCGATCGAACTGATCGTCAGCTTCGCGCGCGCCGTCTCCGCATTCTGCTGGACGACGCGCACCTGGCCGTCGACAAGATCGGTGCGGCTGAAGTCGACGCCAACCACCATGCCGTTGTCGACCAGCACTCCGCTCGGCGCGCGCAGTTCCTGAAACTCGAACAGGAATTTGCGTTGCGCTTTTTCGAGGATCTTGGCGCGCGCCTGCTTGAGTGCTGCGGCGCGTTTCTCGGGCGCATCGGGGGGAATGTCGGACAGCGGCATGTCGAGCACGCGGCGGCGGTAGTACAACTTGCACGGTGCGACGCCGAGGTCGCTGTACTTCAGCCCGCTCGCGGCCAGCACCGGATCGATGCCCTCGCGTTCGAGCGCGAGCATGTCGGCCGCGATGCCGCGCGCCTTCAGCGCCGCTAGGGTCATTTCGATTTGCAGCACTTTGACCACGTCGATCGACGCGAGGCCGCCACCCACGACGATTGCGCCGGGCGTCAGGTCGTAGCGCGGGCCGTCGTAAGTTTTTTCGAGGTAGTGATTGAACCAGTAGATCAGCTTGTTCTGATAGACGAGGCCGCGATCGATGAACTGGTCGGCACCCTCCACGGGGAATGCGCGATCCTTCCATGCACCGTGGGTCAGCACGATTCCGCTGACGCCCCAATTGGTGCGCAGGTCTTCAAAATCGAGCTCACGGCCCATCCGCGTCAGCGGCACGTACTCGATATTCGGATGGTCGAGGCGCTTGTTGATCTCTTCGTATTCGTCGTGGCGCTGCTTGACGTGCCATCGCGGAAGGCCGTCCTCGATTTTTCCGTACGGGCGCGGATTCTGCTCGAAGACGAAGACCAACGCACCGCGCTCCGCCAAAATCCGCGCGATTTCCGAGCCCGCCGTCGCGCCGCCAATCACGGCCATCACATGCCGCGGCGTTTTGTTTTCTGAATCAGCCATAAGGGTATATTTGATTAGCGTCTGCGGGGCTGGCGTGCAATCTCAATCGGAAGAAGCGCCGCTTCGTCTTGCGCACGTGAAACGCTCGTGATTTTCTTAGCGATGGTGATGAGTGCGGTGCGGACTCTGTCTCGGCGATTTCCAAAAATTGCGATGCTCGCTTCGATGCTGCTGCTCGCGGGATGCGCCGCCGCCGAAGGTACCGGCGCGGCCGTGGGCGAGCAGCATGACGTGCCCTACACCGTCAACGATACGTTCGTTCTGACGCAGGACGTGCTGCGCGGCGAAGGCGTGCTGTTCGAAGTGAAGCCCGGAGACAAGCTGGTGACGCTGTGGAAGAATGCCGACGTCGGAGCCGGCGTGCTCGGCGATCTGGTGGGCAGGCATCCGCAGTACCGCTACGAGATCGAGGTGGTGGAGATCGATCCGCGCAGCTCGCGCATCGTCGCCAACGTTCGATGCGAGGATATCCCCGACGAGGATATCGCCAGGTACAACGCGACGACTCGACTGAACCTGTTCGCCAAATTCGACCAGCTCGCCGCGCAATCCCCGCCAACGGGCGGCACGCCGAAAGAAGGAGGCGTCAACTACGCGCTGCTGCCGAACGAGGACCTGAAGGGTCTGGCCAAACGGGCGACCGGCAACGAGGACAACTGGCGGCAGATCGCGGAGGACAACGGCCTCAAAGCGCCAACCGACGGCAGCAATCTGCCGAGCATCTGGATCAGGAACACCCTGCTGCCGAATAAAGGTTCCGCCGGGGACAATTGAAGGCCGGCCGAATATGAAGATTAGAGGCGAGAAAAAATCGATGCCCGCCCGAGTGCGCCCGGGCGGGCATCGAAATGATCATCGCGCTATCGCAGAGGATCAGTCGTTAGGGTACGATGCCTCGCTTGCGTCGTATTCCGGGCTCAGGCCCGCGGGGCTTACCGCCGCGACCACGGCCAGGAACTGTTCGAACGTCATCTGAAGATTGAGGAATCCACCTTGGCAAAATACCCAGCCGTAGTAGTCCAGAATCTCGTCGGGGATCATCACCGGCAAACGTGGCAGCGTTGAAACAACCGGGAACGGATGCGGTTCGCCCGGGTTGATGTTGTCCCAAACGGCAGACTGGTCGGGCGCCCCGTCGGACTCGACCACACTCACTTCCCGTAAGGGAATTACCTTTCCTCTGGCAAGTCGATTCATAGGCAATAGGGCCTCCTAATATCCGCGTTCACTCCCCATTGGCACGAAACAATTCTAGACCAAGTACCGGCCCGGTCAAGGAGCGTCTACGAGATGAATTCACCCTTCGGTAAGATTTCTAGGCTGTGTTCCTATCGGAACGAACCCGGGCGAAACTCGCACTTTTCCTCTAAGTAGCTGAAAAGATTATGTTTTCTATATTTCAGGCTATCATTCTGGGCATCGTGCAGGGGTTGACGGAGTTTCTGCCGGTCTCCAGCTCGGCTCATCTGATTCTCGTGCCATGGCTTTTCAAGTGGCAGGAGGACCCGGGGCTGGCCTTCGACGTGGTCCTTCACCTGGGGACCCTGCTGGCGCTGCTGATCTTCTACTGGCGCGAATGGCTGGACATGGTGATGTCGCTGGGCAACGGCGATCGAGTCCAGCGGCGGCTGTTATTCCTGTTGATAGTCGCGTCGGTCCCCGGTGCAATCATCGGTATCCTGCTCGAGAAGCAGGCCGAGTCGACCTTCCGGTCGCCGCTGTTGATTGCCGTCACGATGGCTACACTTGGAGTCCTTCTATGGGCGGGTGACGCGTTGGGTTCGAAAAAGCGCAAAATAGGCGATATTACGCTCCTCGATGCGATTCTTATCGGCTTCAGCCAGGCGCTCGCGATCATCCCGGGCGTTTCCCGCTCCGGCGCGACGATTACGACGGCTCGCATCCTGGGGATAGAGCGCGCCGACTCGGCCAACTTCTCATTCCTGATGTCGACGCCGATTATTGCCGGCGCTGGCCTGCTCGAAGCGCGCAAGTTCTTCCACTCGGGCCTCACGCCCCAACTTGGATGGGGTTTCGCGGCCTCGGCCGTCTTCGGTCTGATCGCGATAGCCGGGCTGCTGAGCTACGTGCGCACCAATACCTACCGCCCCTTCGCGATCTATCGCATCGCACTCGCCGTACTCGTCGTCGTCGTTGTGATGGCGCGAGCGTAATCGATGGCCGCGTCCGCCTCGGTTCGCGCGGTCCGCGCCCGCGCCTTCCAGATCGGCCTGGTGTGCTGCATCATCAACACAATCCTGGGCGCGGGCCAGCCCGTCATCACGCGATCGGGCGCGCTACATCTTGATCCCCTGCTCTTCTGCACCGGATCGGTCGCGTTCGCTGCGCTATGTACGATTGGACTGCTTCTGTACACCGGCGAGTTGAGCCTGGTTTTCGACCGGCGTTACCGCATACGGCTGTTTGGGGTGGCATTCGCGGGAACGGTAATGACGAGTCTCACAGTCACCTACGGATTGACGCGCATCGGCGCAGTCGCGGGCGTCCTGCTGATGCAAACCGAGCCAGTGTATTCGTTGATTCTCTCGACGATCTTTGTCGGCGAGCGTCCGTCGGCCCGCCAGATGATCGCGACCGCGACGATTCTCGTGGGCATCGGCTCGGTGTTCGCGGGCGGCGGCTCGTTCTCGCCGCTATGGGCGTCGGCGATCATCTTCGCGACACCGCTGTTCTGGCAGACGTCGCATGTGATCGGGCTCAAGCTCATGCCGCCGCTGACGCCGACCTCGATCATCGGCGGGCGCTTCCTGTATGCGGCGATTGTGCTGAGCGCGATGCTACTGGTATTCCGCCGCGAGTCGATCGCCCAGCTCGCCGATCCGACAACGCTCGGCGTGATCCTGGTGACCGGCTTTTTTATTTATTTCCTGGGAGGACTCACCTGGTACGGCGCCATCAACCGGCTCTCGCTCGCCTGGACGACGGCACTGGTCATCCCGGGGATTCCGATCCTGTCGATACTGTTCGCCGTGATGTTTCTCGGCGAGCGCGCGACCACCCGCGAGGTAATCGGGATTCTGATCTCAGTCAGCGGCGTGCTCGCGCTCGTGCTTGGCGCAGATCCTCATCGCAAGCAACCCGCGGCCGAGGCCGCCGAGGCGATCCACGAACCCCTGATCTGATCTCAGCGTTCAGTTATGATCATGATCCTGATCGTGATCCTGGTCGTGATGCTTGTGCCACTGCCAGCCATTGTGGCCCTGCACATATTCATCGCCGTCGTTGCTGTACCACTGCCAGCCGTGCTTGGTCTTGTACCAATGTCCCTGCTGCCCTTGATACCAGTCGTCGCCATGTGTGCTTTCCCATCGCCAGCCGTGCCCCTGATGAACCCACTGTCCTTGCTGTCCCTGGTACCACTCATTTTCGTCGGCTTTGAGCGAGCCGGGCGCGAACGCGAACCAGCCTGCCAGAATCAAAAGAATTGCCAATGTTTTCGTTTTCATTGATGTCGCCTTTGTGGATTTTGTCGCGGACTTTCGTTGCCGGCCCGCCCTCTTGGTGAGTGACATTCTCCAATGTAATGCCAACCCGTTTTCGGCGCCAATCGGGAAGAAGCGATTTCGTTCCCGCTGTAACGCGTCTCCGCGACTATTAAGGGATCAGGGCCGCGGCGTGCTGCTCGTGGGGAGCGCGCATGCTTCCAGCGGTCGCAGTGAAGGTCTCGCCTGCGGGGTTGAAGACTTCCGCATCGCTCAGCACGCCGGCGTTGTTCATGCCGCCCGCTATCAGGACCTGCCCATCGAGCGCAGTACCCGAATTTGCGATCAACGTCGCGCTGTGATTGCTGCGAGTGTTGACCATCAAATGCGCTGCCGCGGTAAACTTCGCAGTGGCGGGATCGTAGATCTCGGCGCTCTTCAGATAGTCAACCGCGACGAAGGCCGAGTCCTGCTCACCGCCCGCAATCAGCACCGTCCCGTCATTCAACAGTGTGCTCGTCTGTAGTACGCGGCTGGAGTTCATGTCGGTGCCGCTGCCTTTCAACGCAGTGGTCAGAGTGAATGTTCGAGTCGCAGGATCGTAGATCTCCGCGGTGTTAAGAGACTCGCCGTTGGGGTCGTTGCCGCCGCTGATCAGGATAGTGCCATCGCTGAGCGCCGTCACCGCTGGAAATTCGCGCGCCGCATTCATCCCCGTTATCGAGGTGAAGGTCATGCTGGCAGGATCGAATATTTCCGCGTCGCTCAACACGCCGTTGTCGTTGGCGCCGCCGACGATTAGCGCCTTGCCGTTGTCTGCGCATGCGCACGAAATTGGAGCGCCGCTCAGATACTCTCGCGGCGCTGCCATCGTTCCCGTCACTTTCACGAAGCGGCCGCTGGCCGGATTGAACAGCACTGCAAGGTTCGAAGGGGTCTCGAAACCGCTGGTCTCGTTCGGCGCGCCACCGGCAAACATCGCCATGCCGTTGCCCAACTCAACCTCGGCGGCGTCCTCGATCCCGGAAGGCAGCTTGGGACCCTTTGCGATCTTGCCGGTCGAGGGATTGTAGCTCTCGCTCGTTTTGGGATGGCTGAGCTTGCCTTTCTTGCTCGTTTCGCCGCCGACAATCAGGATCTGATTCGCCAGATGGCCCGACTGCACTACGACGGCGAAGGGCTCGTCGCGCGCGGTTTTCAACGCGCACGCATTGGAAAACGTCCCGCTCGACGGATCGAAGAACTCGAGAACCTTGCTCGGATTGGAACTCGCGTCACCGCCTCCCGCAATCAGCACGTCGCCGCTTTGTGGGATGGCCGGCGTACATTTTCCAGCCAGCGCGACGCGAGGCATGAAAGCGATCGCGGCCAAAAGAATTGTCACCGCCGCTGGCGCTGATGCGAATACCGGGCGCGAGGTCGCAGGCAATGTCAATTTGAGCGATTTTCTGATAGCCACTTGGTTTCCTCCCCGCTTGATTCACATTTCCGCGGCTAAGCGCGGCAGACCCTATAACTATAAAGTGTTGCGCCAAGCCACAAACGGTCGGTTGAGAGCGCGAGGATAGATCCGAGAGGCGATGAATCTCAAGGCCATAGAAATCGGCGGCGGCTGCCTTTCGCGCTCGACGACGCTTGCGCTCGCGGCTAAACGCCACTAACGGATTGTCGATGGAATACGACGACATAGTTGTAGGCGCGGGTTCTGCGGGCGCGGCGCTGGCGGCTCGGCTCAGCGAGGACCCGAATCGCAATGTCCTGCTGCTCGAGGCCGGCCCCGACTACTCGGCTATCGAGAAGACTCCCGCGGACTTGCTGACCACGTGGGTTTCAGCGGGACCGCATGACTGGGGACTGGTCGCGAATGCTACGCCGACGCGCGAAATCCCCTACCCGCGCGGCAAAGTCACCGGCGGCGGCTCAGCCGTCAACGGGCATATCGCGCTGCGCGGCACGCCCACTGACTTCGACGAATGGGCGGCCTGGGGCAATGATGAATGGAGCTTCGAGAAGGTCCTGCCGTTCCATCGTAAGCTCGAAGACGACCGCGACGCGCGCGGCGATTTCCATGGTGTCGGCGGACCAATCTGGATCGAGCGGCCGCGTGCCGAAAACTGGCAGCCGCTCAATCGCGCCTTCTTCGACGCCGCGCGCGCAGCAGGATTCGCGGAGGTCTGGGACCACAACGATCCCGAGTCCACCGGCATCGGGCCGTGGCCGCGCAATCGGCGCGACGGCGTCCGCATCTCGACCGCGATCGGCTACCTCGCACCGGCGCGCCATCGCATGAATCTTACGATTCGCAGCGGCGTCAACGCGCACCGGGTGATCATCGAGAACGGCCGCGCCACCGGCGTCGAGATCGAGTGCGCCGGCGCAGTCCAGCAAGTGCGCGGCCGCCGCGTCACGCTCTCCGCCGGCGCAATCGCGTCGCCGGCACTGCTGATGCGCTCGGGGATCGGGCCGCGCGATGAGCTCACTACGCTGGGCATCAAATGTCAGGTGAATTCTCCGGGCGTTGGTCGCAATCTCATCGACCATCCGATGGTCTTCGTCGTCGCGACTCCGGTCGCAGGAATTCCGCACGACCCGCAGGTCACGAATCCAATCGGGATTCGCTACACCGCGGCGGGCTCCGACGAATTCAACGACATGCAGATGTACGTGTTCGAGCTGTTCGACACCAGCGTGTCGGCGGGACTGCAACTCGACGTGCCTGTCCCGAGCGTATCGGTGGTGCCCGGGCTGCAGCGCCCTCGATCGCGCGGCACACTCCGCCTGCGAAGCGCCAATCCCGACGTGCCGCCGATTATAAATCTCAACTATCTCGATGACCGCGAAGACATGCGCCGGATGGCCGATGGCGTGCGCCTCGCGTGGCGCCTGATGCACGAGGGTCCACTGGCGCCGATGCTGAAAGAGTTCGTGAACCTGACGCCGGAAATCGTGCAGTCGGATTCCGCGCTCGAAACTTTCATGCGCGACAACAGCACGACGATCTTTCATCCGGTCGGCACCGCGAAGATGGGACCCGACAATGATCCGATGGCGGTGGTCGATCAGTACTGCTGCGTGCGCGGCGTCGAGGGACTGCGCGTCGTCGATGCGTCGATAATGCCGAGCATCGTGCGCGCCAACACCAACCTGACGTGCATCATGATTGGCGAGCGCGTCGCCGACTGGATGCGCACTTCCGACTGATGCCGCGGTCCGCTACATCTTGGTGTCGATGTTGCTAACCAGTGTCGAAATCGTAGTGCCCGTCGCCTGGTATCCCGCGTAAGCAACCACTGCAATCGCCGAAACAATCAGAACGTACTCGGCCATCGTCTGCCCGCGCGCGAATGAATCGGTCTTCACATACAATTTTCTGAGCAGGTCCATTGATGTGTCCCTCCGGTGAAAATCGATATTCTCGCGCGCGGCGTGAGAAAATTACTCGCCGTATAAAAACTACTTGCTATGTTACGAATACCTACAAACTAGTATATAAATATAGCTATTAGGCAACTCAGTTGACTCCCGACTGGCTAATGAGTGTGATCTACTAAGTACACCATGCGTAAGTCAAGCCTGCTTTGTGTTCTTAGTATTGCTGTAGATGCCAATTACCGAGCATTGACGTAAATAAGTCTTTCCTGTGCTAGCCAACGTGCCAAAGCGTGTGTTGCCATCTCGCGGCATCAACCGATGTTAAATTGCCTCCCGGTCGGGCAGCGTTAGGAAATTTCCCCCGCGGTCTGCTAAACCTCCCGCATGGCTGACGAACTCCTCGCCATAAAGCTCTACTACGACTACAAGAGCCCGTTCGCGTACCTCGCGATGCATCCGGCGTACGCCCTGATGGAGTCGCATGGCGTCCGCCTGCATTACATCCCGCACGAACTCGACGTGCGCGGCGCGTTCGGCGGGGATCTCGACGATCGGCCCGAGCGCGATTGGCGCAAAGTGCGGTACCTCTACCTCGACGCCCGCCGCTGGGCAAACGCGCGCGGCATGATCATCCGCGGTCCGCAGAAAATCTTCGACTCGAAACTCTCGCTGATGTCCGGCCTGTTCGCCGACAGGCACGGCCTCTTCCGTCCCTACTCCGACCGTGTGTTCGAGCGCTTCTTCAAGCGCGAGCTCGACATCGAACAACCCGCGGCGCTCGCAACCGTGATGAAGGAAGTCGGCCTCGACGCCGATGCGTTCGGTCGCTACGTCGCTCACGAAGGTCCGCGCGAATTGTCAGAGGCCTTTGCCACCGGCGCTCGCGACGGCGTCTTCGGCGTTCCAACTCTCATCGTCGACGGCGAGCCGTTCTGGGGCAACGATCGCGTCGAATGGGTCATCAAGAAACTCGACGCCATGGGTTTGAGGAGATAGCTGCCGATGACCGAGTACCAGTTTTACGCCGTGATAACCGTCATCCTGTTTTTCAAGATGCTCGTGCTCTCGACCGTTCAGGCGCTCGCGCGAACCGGCGCGAAATCATTTCCAAACCCCGAGGACGCCAAATTTTTCGGAGCGCCCGGGCCCGTCGCCGACGAATTGCCGATCGTCAAGCGCGCGGCAGCAGCCTGGCGCAATGACCTCGAGAACATCCCGATATTTTTGTTTCTCGGGATGATTTACATAACGCTCGGATGCTGGCCGGGAGGCGCGTTCATCTACTTCACCATTTTCGTCATCGCGCGAATCCTTCACACCTTCGCCTACCTGCGCGCGATGCAACCGGCGCGCACGATCTTTTACGGAATCGGAATAGCGATGTGCGTCACACTTTCAGTTCAAATTTTGACTACGGTACTTTAGCGTCATGAAGCCAATCCCCATCGCTACGAAAGGCAGTCACTCGAAGACCGTCGCGGCCGCCGACCTCGCCAGTCATCTCGACTCATCGCTCGCCGCGGTCCTGTCGACGCCGACGATGGTCGCGATGATGGAGCAGGCCGCAATCGAAGCGATCAAGCCGTACCTCGACGCCGGCGAAAGCTCGGTCGGCATGACGATCGAAGTCAGCCATACCGCCGCCACGCCGCCCGGACATCGCGCCCGCGCCGAAGCCGAAGTGACGAAGGTCGAAGGCCGCCGCCTCGAGTTTTCTGTGCGCGCCTTCGACGACGTCGAGCAGATCGGCTCCGGAAGCCATAAGCGCGCGGTAGTCGACGCCGCCAAGTTCAACGATCGGATCAAAACCAAGCAGAAAAACTAGCGCCGGCAGGACATCATGATGGCTGACGAACAAAATCAAATTTTCGATCGCAAAGAGGTGTTCGTCGGCCGCGACTTCGGCGGCATCACCTACGACATCACGCCCGACTTCGTCGCCAAGTACGTCGCCGGCACCGGTGACGACAATCCATGGTATCGCGGCGACTCACCGCTCGGCGGGCCAATCGCTCCCGCACTGGTTCTCTACGACGCGGTGTACCGAACGCTTGGATGGTATCTGCCGAACATCTACGGCAACCTCCACGCGCGCCAGGAATGGAGCATCTTCGCGCCCGTGATGGTCAGTGAGCGCCTAACGACTCGCGCCGTCATCGTCGACCGCTACGTCAAGCGCGATCGCGAGTACGTCGTAAACGAAGTGCTCGTCGGCAACGCGTCGGGCCAAATCGTATCGCGCAGCCGCACCCATCAGAGTTTCCTGCTGCCCGAGCAAACGAAGCAGGGTTTCGTCGTGGACAAATCGCGCGAAAAAGACTCGTCGCGCACGTTCAAAATCGGCGAGCGCGGCGGCGATCCGATCGACGCGCCGATGCGCAAGATCAGCGAAGACATGTGCATGGCCTTTTCGGGGCCGGTGCGCAACTACCATAACGATAAACAAAAGGCCGTCGAGTTGGGTTTCCCGGAAATCGTTGTCCAGGGAATGCTCTCCGTCTGCCTCGTCGCCGAAATGATGACGAAGCGCTTCGGCCTCGGATTTCTCTACGGCGGCAAGATGGATCTGCGGCTCGTCAACGTCGTATGGGGCAATGACGTCACCGGTCCTAAGGGATTGATCTTCGAACGCCATCCCGAAGGGAAACGCTCGCGCGCCGAGGTCGACGTATGGTGCGACAAGGCCGACGGCGCCAAAACAATCGTCGGCAGCGCCAGCGCACTCGAACTCTGACGCCAGTCCGCCCGTGCGCGCGAAAGTGTTGCTGATCTTCGCCGTCGCATCGGCGTTCGCTGCGGGATGCGCCAATCGATGCGACTACGCGCAGACCAAATGCCAGTACGAATGCAATCGCAACTACCAGCTCTGCGAGCTACATGGTAATGACGAATACTATTGCCGCAATGAAATAGGTAATTGCACGGTCTCCTGCCAGGTCGCCCGCAGCACCTGCCATTCGTGGTTGTAGCCGTGAGTTTGCGTGAAATCGATACCGGCATCTGGACGACTGAAGCGCCGCAAAGATTCCTCGGCGCGGACGTCGGCACCCGGATGACGGTCATCAGGCTCGTCGACGGCTCGCTGTTCGTCCATTCTCCGGTACACCTAGACGACGCTCTCCGCGCGGCCCTCGATGGCATCGGGCCGGTACGACACGTCGTTGCGCCCAATCGGTTTCATCATCTCTACGTGGCGGACTATCCGCGAAACTATCCGGAGGCGAGGCTCTACGCCGCGCCCGGCCTCGAGACCAAGCGGAGTGACCTTCATTTCGACGCGATTTTAGGCGACGAAGCGCCCGATGCTTGGAGCGGTCAGATCGATCAGTTTGTCTTCCGCGGATTTTCTCCGCTCAACGAGACTGTGTTTTTCCACCGGCCCAGCCGCACCGTCATATTTACCGATCTCATGTTCAACTTGACCCGCGCCGACTCGACCTGGACCCGGATCCTGATGACCCTTGACGGTGCATTCGGAGGTCCTGCCGTCGCGAGAACCTTCAGGCTGTTGATGCGGACGCGCAAGCGCGCAGTCATGGATTCCGTCGCGCGAATACTGGAATGGGACTTCGATCAAATGATCGTCGCGCACGGCGATGTTATCGATCGCGGCGCGAAATCAGCGCTGCGGGATGCCTACTCGTTCCTGTAGGGCAGCGGCAAAGTGACTATTGAAGTGACTACTGAGCAGTAGTCAATGCTTCGACGTCCGCAATCGACTTCGGCGTCGCCGCAGTCATCACTTCGTGACCGTCCTGCGTCACCAGCACGTCGTCCTCGATTCGAATCCCGACTCCGCGAAAACTGTCAGGAACTTCGTCGTCGTCGGGAGCGATGTACAATCCGGGCTCCACTGTGAGCACCATCCCGGGCTCGAGCACGCGCGACGCGCCGTCGACGCGGTACAGTCCCACGTCGTGCACGTCCATGCCGAGCCAATGACTCGTGCGATGCATGTAGTAGCGGCGGTACGCGCCCTTCTCGATTATCTCGTCTGCCGATCCATGCAAAATCCCAAGCTGCCGCATACCGTCAACCAGCACGCGCAGAGCGACTTCGTGGGCATCGTCGAAACGCGTCCCCGGCTTGATCGTCTCTATCGCCTTGAGCTGCGCATCGAGCACCACTTCGTACAGACTGCGCTGCAAGCCGTTGAAGCGCGCGCCAATCGGCGACGTGCGCGTGATGTCGGCCGCGTAAAAGTCGTACTCCGCGCCCGCGTCGATCAGCAGCAGCTCGCCCGTGCGCATCTCGCGATCGTTGTTGATGTAATGCAGCGTCGCCGCGTTCGGTCCCGACGCGATGATCGACGGATAGCTCGGACCCGCGGCGCCCCGCGATCGAAACGTGTAATCGACCTCGGCTTCGATCTGCCACTCGCGCATCCCGCCGCGTGCTTTCGCCATCGCGCGCTTGTGCGCATCGGCCGAAATCGCCATCGCGCGCCGCATCGCCTCGAGCTCCGCTGGCTCCTTCATCAACCGCGCCTCGTGAATTATGTCGCGCGGGTCGATTATCGAAGATGGCCCGACGCCGATTCGCGGCCGCATCGATTGCGCCCATCGAATCAGCTTCATCACCCGCTCATCCATCTTTTCGTTCAGCCCGAGCGGGTAGTGCACGCGTTCACTTTTTTCGAGATAGCGCGGCAGGATCTTCTCAAGCTCGTCGATCACGTACGCTTTGTCCGCGCCGTACTCGACTATCGCGCCTTCGATTCCGGCGCGCCGCCCCGTCCAGGTCTCGCGCTCTTTGTCTCGCGGCCGCACGAACATGACGAACTCGCCGTCCGGATGCCCCGGCGAAAGGAGCGCCACCGATTCCGGCTCCGCGAATCCAGTCAGATAATAGAAGTCGCTGTCCTGCCGATAAACGAACTCGACGTCGTTCGAACGCACAGAGATCGGCGCGCTCGGCATGATCGCAGTCGCGCCCGGCGCGATCGCCTCCATCATGCGCTTACGCCGCGCCCGAAAATTCTCGCCGTTCCCGTTAACGCTCATACCAATTCATTACGCCACGAGATGGGGCCTCGCGCCAGCGTCCTTCCCAGTTTTTCTTGCGGCTCATGCGAGCGTAGGAATCTTCTTCAATTCCCTGCTAAGTCGATGGGTCGCTTCCCATGCGTCATAGTCGGCCTGCATCGCCAGCCAGATACGCGCACCATTGCCTACGAGCTTGCCGATTCGCGCCGCCATGTCGGCGCTGATGCTAATATCGCCAACCATAACCCGGTGCAGGGTCTGACGGCTGACGCCCAAGAGCATCGCGATCTGACTGACCGTCCGCCGATGCCGAAGCTCAGGCATCACTTCCTCGCCGAAAATAATCCCGGGATGTATCGGCTTCCGCGCTGCGACTTTCTCGCCGTCAATTGGATGCTCGCGAGTCATTACAAAACGAGCTTACCTAACCAGTCGGGCTTGAACCAAGCAGGGTCCGTTCTACGGCAATCCTGCGCGCGTGACTTCGACTTGCGTCGTTTCGATTCTGCCGCCGCGCGTCGCGCGGCATTTCTCAGGATCGGACGTCGGCGACGTCGCGACGAACAGTGTTCGCCCGTCCGGGCCACCGAGCATGCATGCGAACGCGTCCGTTTCGACCTTGATCCGCTCCGCCACCTCGCCGCCCTGCTTCACTCGAATCACCTCTGACGCGGTCGGGCACGCCACCCAGATTGCATTCTCGACATCGAGGCAAATCCCGTCCGGCACGCGATTCACCAGGTCAGCCCAAATGCGCCGATTGGTGACCGATCCATCCGCGCCGATATCGAACGCCGTCAAGCGTTGCGCAAAACTTTCGCCGACGATCAGCGTTTTCCCGTCCGGCGTGATCACCATGCCGTTGGGAAACATCATTTCTTCGGCGACGACGCGGGCGGCGCCGTCCGCCGCGACCATCACCAACGTCGTCGTGCGCGGCGCCTCATTCTTGTGCAGATCGAACCCGAAATTGCCGACGTACGCGTTCCCGCGGCCGTCCACCACCATATCGTTGCAGTCGAACGGCGCGAGCTTGAACATGTCAGCGACCGTCTTCAGCCCGTCGCGATCGAGCCGCATCAGCTTCCGATCGGTCATCGACACCACGAGCATCCTTCCATCGGGCAGCCATCCAAGCCCCGACGGCCGATTCGGCACTTCGCAAATGACCTCGCGCTTCCCCGCCATATCGACCGCGATCACCTGATGCGCATGCATGTCGGAGAAAACAAATTTGCCTCCATGCCATCGCGGCCCTTCAGGAAACGCCAGCCCATCGATCAGAACTTTAAGCGTCCGCATATCGACCTCAGTCCAGTGCGCCCTTCGATCTCAGCGACGCAACTTCGTCCAGGCTGTAGCCCAGCAGTCCCGTCATAACTTCGTCGGTATGCTGCCCGAGCACAGGCGCCGCCGCCTTCACTTCGCACGGCGTGCCGCTCATCCGCCACGGAATCCCGCAATGTTGCCGTTTCCCCACTTCGAGATGCTCCCGATAGACGAAGTACTCGCGCTCTTTGAGATGCGGGTCTTCCGATACATACTTGCTATCGGCGCAAGCGCCCGCCGCGACTCCCGCTGCCTGCAGAGTATCGACGACGTACGCGACTCTCCGCGTCGCCGTCCACGCACTGACTATTGCTTCGAGCGCCTCTTCATTCTCTTTGCGCGCCGCGAGAGTAGCAAATCGCGGATCAGTAGCTAATTCCGGTTTACCTATTGCCCTGGCAAGTCGCGCCCACTCTGCATCGTCGGCACATACTATTGCGACCCACTGATCGATAGTAACGTCGAGTATCTTCTCCGGCAGATCGACGCACTTGAACAGCCCGTGCGGCGCCATCAGCGGATCGCGATTGCCGTTTCGTTCGGGCTCGCGCCCGTTCATCGTGTATTCAAGAATCCCCTCTGCCAGAAGGTCCATCGCGCATTCCCACTGGCTCATGTCGATGTACTGCCCCTCGCCGGTCTTCGCGCGATGGAACAGCGCACTGATGATCGCGAAGGCGCCATGCACCCCCGCGTTGGGGTCCGCATAGCTAAACCCCGCATGCATCGGCGGAAATCCCTTATAGCCAGTCAGCGCCGACAGTCCCGACAACGGCACCTGCGCCGGTCCGTACGCGACGTACTGACTATACGGTCCGGTGTCTCCATAACCCGACAGAGTAATCATTACTACATTCGGATTTACCTTCTTCACTTCCTCGTAGCCGAATCCCATCTTCTCGAGCACGCCCGCCGCGAAGTTATTAATCACGACGTCGCTATTCTTGATCAGCCGCCACGCCGCTTCCTTCGCCTCCGGATGCTTGAAGTTCAGCGACAGGGATTTCTTGCCTTGGTTGTATTGATTGAAGTAGCCCGACTTGTTGAGGCTGTTGAACACTCCATCGGGCCACGGCGGCAGCATCCGCGTCACGCACGGCCGCGTCTTGGTCTCGATGCGAATCACTTCGGCCCCGAGATGCGCCAGTTGCAGGGTGCAGTACGGCCCCGCCCACACCCAGGTGAAATCGCAAACCCGAATTCCAGATAGAGGTGGCTTCGCCATCGCTAAATCACACCCTTGCGCTTGAGCTCGTCGAGCCGCGCATCCGAAAGCCCGAGCTCCTTGCCAAACACTTCCGCGTTATGCTGCCCCAGCGTCGGCGCCGGCATCCGAATCTCCCACGGCGTGCGCGCATACTTCAGCGGCGCGCCAGGATACTTATGCGTGCCTGCCACCGGCTGCGCGATCTCGACAAAAAATCCGCGCGCCTTCAGATGCTCCGAGTTGAGCAGGTCGCCCATCGTCGACACCGGCGCGAACGGCACACGCTTCGCCTGCGCCTTGCGATACAAGTCGAGCACCGTCTGCTGGCTGACCCATTCTTCGAGCATCGGTCGCAGCGCGTCCCAGTTCAGCGCGCGCACGAGCCGGTCCTTGAAAATTTCCATCTCCGCCCACTCGGGATTTCCCATGATCTCGACGAAGTTGCGCCACTGATGCTCCTCGATGCAGCACAGATAGATGTACCCGTCCTTGCACTGCATCGTCTCGACCGGCTGCAGCGGCTTCTGCCCGAGCCGCGTCGCGATCATCTTCATGTACGGCCAGTACTCGAAAGTCATCTCGAGGATCGACGCGACCGACTCCTGCACCGACACCTCGATATGCTGCCCGGCGCCGTCGCTGAGTTGCGCGAACGCCGCCGCGATCGTCGCAGTCGCACCATGCACGCCGCCCTGGTAGCCCGCCTGATGCCCCGCGGTCTTGAGCGGCGGCAACTCCGGATGCTCGGGGCCGCCACCGTTGAGCACGCACACGCCACCCGCGCACCAGATCGTCAAATCCTCGGCGCGGTAGTTGCGATACGGACCCGTGAGCCCGAACGGCAGTATCGAGGTCATGATCAATTTCGGATTCGCGCGATGCATCCGCTCGTACGTGAGCCCGACGCGATCCATCTCGGGCGGCGTGACGTTGTGAATCAAAATGTCAGCGCCCGCGACCAGCTTCTCCAGAATCTCGAAGCCCTCGGGCTTGGTGATATCGAGCGTGACGCCGCGCTTGTTGGTGTTGAGATAGAGAAACAGCCCGCTCGTTTCGGGATTCGGTTTGTCGCCCGGAAACGGCCCGCGAGTGCGAGCACGATCTCCGACACCCGGCCGCTCGATCTTGACGACTTCGGCGCCCATGTCCGCCAGCAACTTGCTGCAGTACGGCGCCGAGACCATTTCGCCGACTTCGACGATTTTTAAACTGGATAACGCTCCCGCCATCGACACTCCTTACTCCGGAAACACCTGCCGGAACGGCTTCACCTCGACGCGCGCGAACACGCCGCTCGTCACGTAGGGATCCCGCCGCGCGAATTCGAGTGCCTCCGCCTCGCTCTCCATATCTACAATGATAAGACTGCCGCTGCCGTCGGTGAATGGCCCCGCGAGCTTCAACTTGTCGGCCTTGAGCGTCCGCAGATTCGCGAGATGCGCCTCGCGCACCTTCGGCCGCAACGCAGTGCCGTCGGGTCCGTCATGGCCGATAATCACGAACAGCATCGCATAAGCCTTCTGAGAAGCGCCAGAATGAGCCCGTGTTAATTAGCACGGCCCGCCACCTCCCGCAAAATCATCCAGCGAGCGCGTCCCCGATGATTTCGGCGGGGCTAGGCGGTCTGCCATTGCGCCTGCTACTGATGCTCTAGCAGTCAAATGATCTTTCGCGAACTCAATCACGGCAAGTGTAAGACTTACCTTGCGATCTCCGAAGCGACGCGCAAGGCCGCTATCATCGACCCCCTGCGTGACAAGGTCGAGCGCTATCTCGCGGTCCTCGCGTATCACGGACTGCATCTCGACTTGATCCTCGACACTCACACTCACGCCGATCATCGCAGCGGCGCGATGGAGTTGGGTGCGCTGGCCGACGCTCCGGTTGCGATGCATCTGCTTGCACCGGCGCCGCACGTCTCTGTCCATGTCGAAGACAGCCAGATGCTCAAGGTGGGCGACGAAGAACTCCGTGTCCTTCACACGCCGGGGCACACGCCGGACTCAATTAGCATTCTGGCGAAGGATCGCGTGTTCACCGGCGACGTTTTGTTCATCCACGGCACCGGCCGCGCCGATTTCGCCGGCGGCGACGCGGGCAGTCAGTACGATTCGATAACTCGCAAGCTGTTCAGTCTGCCCGACGATGTCCTCGTATTTCCGGCGCACGACTATCGCGGACATACGCAATCGACGATCGGCGACGAGAAGCGCTCAAATCCGCGGCTGGCGGGCAAATCGCGCGACGACTACGTCAACCTGATGAACGACCTCGGCCTGCCGCTGCCCGACGGAATCCAGGAAGCGCTGCAACCGAACCAATCCGATCTCGACGCGGGCGCTCTGAAATTCCCGACGCTATCGCAGCTCAACCAGGTGCGTCAGTTGACGCCCACAGAGCTGCATGAGCGTCTCGCAAATCCAAATCCGCCGATGCTGATCGATGTCCGCGAAGAAGAAGAGTATCGCGGCGAGCTTGGTCATATCGCGGGCGCGCGCCTGATCCCATTGAAAGAACTCCCCGAGCGTGCGGGCGAGCTTGCGGATGCGAAAGCGGGCGACATCGTAGCGATTTGCCGCGTCGGAGTGAGAAGCGCCACCGCCGCCGCAATACTCACCGGCCTCGGCTTCGAGCACGTCTGGAATCTGAAAGGCGGCATGCTCGAATGGAAGGAGGCCAGGCTTCCAGTCGAGTGAGTGTCTTAAGCGAACGATCCTCAATCCCCGCCGGTCTTCACTGCTTGCTGCGTGCCGCCACCGAAGTTCTGAGCCCATTGCTGGAGACTTACGAGGTCCGCCGGAAGCACCGCGAACTGCTGATACTCCTGGATAGTCGCAAGCGTGTCCTTGGGGCGGTTGAGGTGAGCATACACGTAGGCCAGGATCTCGAGAGTGTGTGGCTCCTGCGGACGCAGGCGGTTCGCGCGACTTAGATCTTCCAGCGCCTCGTCGTAGCGATGAAGCGCGTCGTACGCGGTGCCGCGCTGCAAGTAGGCCGAAGCAAAATCGCCGCCCTCTGCTAGTGCCCGATTGCAGTAGTCAACTGCCTGCTTCTGGTTTCCTGCGCTCGATGCGATGTCGCCTCTGTCCACATCGGCAAATCCCTTCAGGCTCTCAAGCCGCGGGTTCTGCGCGGCACATTTCTGCGCCGCGTCCGCGAACTTGTCCATCGCGTCGTAGGATCCGCCCCATCGAGGCCGCAGTGCGAGAATCGTTACAGCCCTGGTCGACAGACTGAGCGGAACGTTTTTGAGGCTTGCCCCGTAGGCGCCCTTGATCGTTTTGTAGTCCGAGACTCCCTTGGCTGCGTCGATGATCGACGCGTACGCGATGCTGGCCTGGGGATTCAACTTGATAGCCGCGACTGCTTCCTTCACGCCCTCCACGAAGTGAGCCTGCATTTCGCTTAGCTGTTGGTCGGACGTTTTGTCTCCGTTTTGATCTCCTCTCGCCTGCCACCCAAGCGCAATCAGGTACTTGGCCCGCGCCACATGAGCCGGATAGGAACCCGGTTCGCTCTTTACCCATTCGTCAAGAATCGGGCTCAAGGAGGGATCGGTAAAGTTGAATGCCTCGAAGGCGATCGAAAGGTTGCCTTCTTCGAGCGGATCCTTCTCGAAGGCTTTCTGATAGGAGTTGAGCTGTGCATCCAGATCCTGGAACTTTCGATCGCGCAACTTCTGGATGAGTTCAGCCTTGTTCGCGGTAAACGGCGGGGTCAGGATTTTGAGGGGACCGCGGACGCTCGTCGTCGGCCGATTGGCGATCCTCAAAGCCACCAGCAGTAACGCCGCGACCGCCAACGCTCCCCACAAGATGTTGACACTTCTTCGTGTTGTACTCTCCGCCATCGCCCCCTCCCCATTTCCGTTCGGTACTGTAAACTAACAGCTAGTAGGCCTTCCAACAACCGATTGATAACTGTTAGTAACGAGGCGAGATGGCCCAACCTGCGCAAACTCCTTCGCTGGAACCACCCCATTTCGAATCGGCGAACTTCTCCCCGCGCTTGTTCATCGGGATAGTTGCCGCGATGGTTGTCCTTGCGATGATCGCAGCGGCCGTCATGACGCTGATCGATCCCGACTGGCTCAAGATGCGCGCGGAGCGGCATTTTACGATGGCGCTGCCGGGCGGAACTCGCAACGCGCCCGACCGCTCGCAGCTGGCAACATTCCCCGTAGTGCCGACGGGCTGGGATGGAGCCCCGATTCCGTTGTTTCCAGGCCAGAAGCCGCCCACCCGATGGTCCGTGAATCTCGCCACTGGCGCATTCATCCATGTTCAGACAGATATCTATCTGCCCGATGTCATACCGATAAATCTGTCGCGCACTTATTCGTCCTTCGACTGGGCAGCACGTGATTTCGGCATCGGCTCGAGTGCTTCCTACGAGATTTACCTGGTCGGCGACAATACCATCTACAACTACATCGACATGATGTTCCCGGACGGCTCAATCGTGCACATGCCGCGGATATCGCCGGGAAGCAGTTACGACGCGACTTACGAACATCGCGCGATCGCGGGAGACACCTCCGACATTTTCGATCAGGCGCGGCTATGGTGGCACAATCCCTGGTACTTCAGCTCGCTCAAGGATGGAACAGGCATCGTGTTTCCGGCGGCGCGATGGGCCCAGAAATGGGGACAGCGGGCGGCTATCATGATTCATGACGCCAAGGGCAACGTCCTGGACATCAAACGCGATGAAGCCGGCAACATCCTTAAGATAACCTCACCCAACGGCCAGGAGCTGACTTTGACTTCTGACGGATATGATCGAATAGCGAGCGCCAATGACTCTCACGGCTATTCGATCTCCTATACCTATGACGACGACGGACGCCTGACCGACGTAACCGACTCGAAGGGTAACGTGACCAGGTACACCTATGACACCGAAAACAATCTGCAAACCATCAAGCGGCCCGACGGTCGCGTCTGGTTAACTAACACCTATGACAAGCACCATCGAGTAATCGGGCAAAGCTATCTGGATGGAACGTATAGCACCTATCAATATTCAACGCCTGATGCACAAGGCAGAACCGTCACGATAGTAACTAGACCCGACAAATCGACCGACACCTATATCTTCGACAGACAAGGCAGCCTGGCCGATCAGACTCACCGGCCTCCAGCGGCGAACTGAAGGGGTCCGTTCACACCAGTTAGTCGACGTTTCTCTTCGCGCATGAAAGACGGGATCCTCGAGTGGAGAGAGGCCGGGCTTCCAGTGGAATTGGAGAACTGGTCGCCCGGCCTCGTTTTCAGGAATCGATATTCCTGGCTATGGCCCTATTGCCCCTTGCCGTTGTTGCCCTTGCCGCTCAAACGGACCACTTGCTGACTGTTGGTCGCGTTGTCGGTCAACGTCAGCGTTCCGGAAAAGGGACCTGCCGCAACCGGCGAGGAGGATACGCTGATCGTGCAGCTGCTATTCGCTCCGACGCTGGGCGCGCAGTTATTAGTTTCGACAAAACCCGAGCTAGCCGATATTCCGCTAAACTTCACTGACGCCAGACCCGGATTGGTCACCGTCACGGTCTGAGGCGCGCTCGTTGTCCCGGCGCTCTGATTCCCGAAGCTCAAACTCGCCGGCGTGACCGACAATGCGCCCGGAGTAGGGGTCGCCGTCGGTGTTGCAGTCGAGGTCGCCGTCGCAGTGGCCGTCGAGGTCGCCGTTGCGGTCGCTGTTGATGTCGCCGTCGCAGTTGACGTTGCAGTCGCCGTCTCCGTCGCGGTTGCAGTCGAGGTTGCCGTCGCCGTGGCGGTCTGAGTTGCGGTTGCCGTCGCCGTAGCGGTCGCAGTCGGCGTCGACGTCGCTGTTTCCGTCGCAGTGGCCGTCGAGGTCGCTGTTGCTGTCGACGTGGCAGTTGAGGTTGCTGTCGCTGTCGCCGTCGCGGTCGCAGTAGCTGTCGACGTCGCCGTGGACGTTGCCGTTGCCGTAGGAGTTGCCGTTACGGTCGCGGTAGCCGTGGGCGTTGCAGTTGCCGTCGCCGTCGCTGTCGACGTGGCAGTTGCGGTGGCAGTAGGTGTCGCTGTTGCAGTCGCAGTGTCAGTGGCGGTCGCTGTCGCAGTTGGCGTTGCCGTCGCCGTCGCAGTTGCAGTCGCGGTCGGCGTAGGACCCGCCGATCCGTATCTCAGCACTCGATCGTTCGACTCATCGGCAATATAGAGATTGCCGAACACGTCGACCCCGACGCCCGTCGGCGTGCATAGCGTGGTCGATCCCGGAAAGCCGAAACCGCCGTTGCATTGATCGCTCAGAAAATCAGCCTGGCCCCAGACTGATTCGGCCGAAGTGTCGGGAAAGCCCGACACCCCGTTATGCAGGTATTCGAGCACGCGGTTGTTCCCCGAATCCGCCGCAAACAGATCGTCGCCCGCGTCGGTCGCGATCTGCTGTGGAGATCTGAGTCCGCCCGCTCCGCTGCCTGCGTTGCGGGTGGAGAGGCTCGGCTGTCCGATCACTCCGTCCGCAGTCACGTCGCCCGCGCCCGGCTCACCGCTGGCACCGTTGAGCGGCGTGTTGAATATCTCGACGCGATTGTAGCCGTCATCCGAGACATAGAGATTGTCCTTGCTGTCGAGCGCGAGCCCTTCCGGATTGCACATCGAGACGCTGCTCGGCGACGGACATCCGCCCGCCGCAGTGAAGTTGGTCCCGGTGCTATCGACGCCAAAAACCTGCGCGGCCGTCGTCGACGCGAAGCCGCTGCTGATCGGATATTCGAGCACCCGGCTGTTGCCCGTGTCCGCGATATAAAGGTTGTGCGCCGAGTCGAACGCAGCCGCGGTCGGATTGCATAGCGAGGTCGCGCTGATCCCGCCCTGGTTGCAATTCGTCCCGGTAAAATCCGTGCCCTGCCCCCACAGCCGGCTGGCGCTCTGACCGGCCAACGGCGTCCCGACGAAACCGGCAAACGGCGTGTCGTATTCGAGCACCCGAGAATTGAACTGGTCGACGACGTACAGGTTGTCCTTGAAATCGACCGCGATACCCAGCGGAAACGACAGGCTCCCCGCAGTCGGGTTGCCGTCGGCCGAGTCCTCGTTCGAGATATACGACGCGAAGTCCGGCTGTCCGATCACGACGTCCGCCGCTTGGCCGCTGGTGAAGCTCGACGCGTTATGCCATCCGAGCACCCGGCTGTCGTCGCTGTCGACGGCGTACAGATGCCCCTGCGAATCGACCACCAGCGAGTTCGGCGCGAGCATCGACGCGTTGAAAGTCTCGTTGCCGTTGAGTCCGTGAGAAAGATCGGCCTGCCCCAGCACGCGCGTTCCCGATTCGGTCGGCGCGAGCGCGCTGTCGAAGACGACTATCCGGCTGGCGCAAGCGTCGGCGATGTACAAGCCGCCTGAACTGTCGAGCGCGATTCCGATCCCCTCGAAATCCGTCGGCGTGACCGTGAGCCCGGAGTAGCCGCCCCCGCACTGTCCGCTATCGGTGAAATCGGACGAGTTGCCCACGCCCCACGACGTCGAAGGCGACGTGCTCGGATAAGGCGATCCCGCGGCGTACTCGAGCACGCGCAGATTCCTCGTGTCGGAGACATACAGGTTATGCGAACTGTCGAGCGCGACGCCGTCGGGGAACTCGAACAAGTCCGGCCCCAGCCCGCCCTCGTTGGTGACAAAGTCAGGCTCGCCCCACACCTGCGCCGCGCTTTCGCCGGTCGAAATCGGCGCAGGAAAAACCACCACACGATTGTTCGCCATGTCGGCGACGTAGAGATTGTTGGTCCCCGGATCGATTGCCATCCCGTACGGACTGCACAGGTTGCTCGCGCTCGCAGTAAAGTCGCCGTCGTCGCAACCCGTGTTGGTCAGGTTCGATTGACCCACCACGAAATCGACCGTCGTGTCGCCGGCGCATCCGGAACCGTCGGCATTCGGCCTGCACGACACACCGGTCGCGAGCGGGTTGAGAAACTCCAGCACACGGCTCTTCTCGAAGTCGGCGACGAACAGGTTGTTGTTGCCGTCGACCGCCACCGCCAGCGGCTCAGTGATCGATTCCGATTCACTCAGCCCGAGGTTAGTGGCCGTGATAGCAAAATTCGCGCTCTCGCCTGCCAGCGGCGTTCCGGTGAAGGTCGCAAAGGGACTCGTGTATTCGGTGATCCGATTGTTGAGGGTATCCGCCACGTAAAGATTCCCGTTGGAATCGGCCGCGACGCCCTGCGGGCTGAACAGCGTGTCGAGCGTGGCGGACCCGCCCTGGTTCGCATAGACGTGGAGAAAATCCACTTGGCCGATCACCAGGTCGGCGGGAGCGTTGTTGGCAAAGCCAGCAGCGCTATTCCATCCGAGCACGCGATTGTTCGCGAGGTCGGCGACGTACAGATGGCCTCCCGAATCAATCGCGATTTGCGCCGGATTCGCGATCGAGCTGGAGGTGACGAAGTAGTTCGTGTCGAACACCGCCTCTCCGAGCACGGCGTTCGCGGCCGGACCGAGCCCGGAAGCCCGAATCGCTGCCACGGTTCCGGTTGTCGCGACCAGCACGACAATCCCAACGAGACCGATCCGCCATCGAAGACTGACTTTTGCGATCGCCATTAGCGTCCCCCGAAAAGTTATAAGTTACCGCTCAACCCGAACATTGAGTGATAATATTACAACAAATTGTAGGTCAGTCAATCAGTCTAGATATGATACATTATGTATCGACACATCACGGTGCGCCTACACACTGCATTTGGAGTGGGCTGCTCAGAGGGATCGGCTTACCCAGGATCAAGCAAACCCTCGAAAAAAGACCGGTATTCTTCGCATCGCCCTGAATGACAGAACGGCAGAACACCCATTGCGGCAAAGGAGAAAATGTCAGGTGCAGAACCCCAATAGGGGTTCCACACAATCCGCCCCCAAAAAACCTCCAAACAGGGACGAAGTCCCGCATCTTCTCTTTTCTTAATACTGGGTGCAGGGGTCACCCCTGCCCAAGGAGGTGTGGAACCCACGGTGGGTTCCACATTAGATCAAGTGATCTCCCCTTCCCCTACACCTGGTCTCTGTCGAGCGACGAGCTCCACCCGCGCGACGTGCGCCCTTCCCATCCGCGCTTGTGGTACGCATACCCCACGATCAGCGGCACCGCGATCGTCGCCTCGCAATACACCATCTGCTCGTAAGTCGTATCGACCTTGCCCCAGCTGCTCGCCTCTTTGAGCGTGCTGCCCGACAACGCGCCGTCGCGCACGTCCGCGACGGTTATCTGGATCGCGTATTTGTGCATGGGCACGTCATGCCCCAGCACTTCGGCCGCGACGACGATATCCTGCGCGAAGTTTTTCGGCACGCCGCCGCCGATCATGAACAGCCCGGTGCTTTCGTTTTTCACCTTGAGCCGCGTCAGCTCGTAAAAATCCTTGGCGCTGTCGAGCGAGACCTTGGGCTTGCCGTGTCGAGCCGCCTGATGCGCTACTAACCCGAAGCCTGCAGAGCAGTCGCTGAATGCCGGGCAGAAGATCGGCACCTCTTCGCGATACGCCTCGAGCACGATACTGGCGCCCGTCTTCGCGCCGGTCTCGGCCAGGTACTTGCCCATCTCGCCGACGAATTCACGCGACGAAAACGGCCGCGGCTCGAGCCGGTCCGCGATTTTCTGGATCGTCTCATCGCACACGCGCAGTTCGTCTTCGTCGATCAGCGTGTCGTAGATCCGATCGATATGCATCTCGCGCAGCTTGTCGTCGTCGAGTCCGTATTTGAAGCGGTCCTCGGCCATCCAATGCTTGAAGCCGAGCGCCTCGAAGAAATCCTGGTCGACGATATTCGCGCCGGTGCTGACGATCGCGTCGACCATGTGATTGCGAATCATGTCGGCGAAGACGCGCTTCAGCCCCGCGCTGATCAGCGACCCGGCCAGGCATAGGATCACGCCGCAGTCGCGATCGCGCAGCATGCGATCGTAAATCGTGGCCGCGCGATATAAGTCGCGGGCGCTGTAGGCCATCTGACCCATCGCCTCGACGATCGGCACGACGCTTTCGCGCGTGATATCGACGTGCTGTATCGGATTCTTCAGAAATTCTGATTTGCCGCTCATTGCAGTCCTCGCGAGGTATTCGATTTAACGCCGATAGTAAGCATCGGCCCGGTTGTACGCTACTTCAGTTATTTCATCGGTCCAATTCCGCCGATCCCGGTCCAGTAGAACATGAAATATAGCGTCCCGAGGCCGATCAGGAACGTGAACGCCGCGACGTCCGCGGCCGTGACCGGGTACTCGATAAACGTCGTCGGCTCGTGACTGAAACCGAAGCCGCGCGCTTCCAGAGCCATCGCCATGTTGTTGGCCTTGCGCAGCGCGCCCATGAACACGGGGATCACGACCGGCACGTAGCGCCGCACGCGCTCGAGCGGCCCGCCCTCGTTGAAGTCGTAGCCGCGCAGCTTCTGCGCATCGACAATCGTCACGGCCGAGTCGATAAACAGCGGCACCAGCCGGAACGACAGCGAGATCGCAAAGCTGACCCGATACGGCACCCGCATCCGCTGCAAGCCGTAAGTGAACTCCTCGATTTTGGTGGTCGAAAGAAACAGCACCGACGCCGCCAGCAACTCCGCCAATTTGATTCCGCGTCCGATTCCAAATTTTATCGAAAGCCACGTGACAACGATCGACACTGGACGGCCACCCCAGTGGAACACCTTCGAATAGGGTCCCAGCGGGATTCGAATCGAATGCGACCCGAGATGGAATAGCGTCAGCGAGAAGATCGGCGTCCCGCGCTGATAGAAAACCATCCACATCAGCGTCGTCGTGAAGATCAAAATCACGAACAACCATCGAAGGCGATAGAAGTTCGGCCACGAATCCGTCAGCTGCGCGATCCACAGCATGATCAACCCGATCGGAACGAGCAGCGCGATCGGGTTGTCGACCCAGTACACCGACCAGAACATCACGAACAGCGAGAAGACCTTGACCGTCGGATGCAACCGATGAACGAACGTGCCCCGGTCGATATACAGGTAAATCGGCATCAGGCACGCCCCTTCACCCACGCGACGAATTCGTCGGTGGTCAGCGCGAGCGTGCCGAAGCGGCGGCTCAGCTCGGTTATTTCAGGCGCGCGAAACGACGACGACCGCAGCAGTTCCTCTTGCATGAAGAACTCGCGCACGCCGCCGTCGAAAATCTTCGCGCCCTTGCGCATCAACACGACGCGTCGCGCGTATTCCGCGACCAGCCACGGCGTATGCGTGATTATCACGATCGCGATTCCCGCGCGGTTTAAGTCGCGCACCAGCGCCATCATGCGCAGTTGCTCGCGATGGTCGAGCCCTGTCGTCGGCTCGTCCAGGATCAGCATCCGCGGCCGCAGCACGAGCACGCTCGCGACCGCCAGGCGCTGGCGCTCCCCCTTGCTCAGCAGAAACGGATCGCTCTGCCGCTCAGTCTGCAGTCCGACCGCTTCGAGCGCCTCGTCGCATCGCCGCGCAATCTCATCGTCGGGCAGGCCGAAGTTGCGCGGGCCGAACGCGACTTCGTCTTCGACCGTGGCCGCGAAAATCTGATGGTCGGGATTCTGGAAAACGTACGCGACTTCGCGCGCCGTCTCCGCCGGCCGCATCTGCAAACGATCCTTGCCGCCGATCGTCACGCGCCCGCTCGCCGGTTGCAACAGCCCCACGATTTGCTTGGCCAACGTCGTTTTGCCGGAACCGTTCTGCCCGACGATCGCAAGAAACTCGCCGGCGCCCACTTTGAGCTCGATCGAATCAAGCACGCGCGGACCGCCAGCATAGTTGAAACTGACATTCTCGATCGCGATGAACTCCGCGCCGCTCGACGCCGCGGGTGCAGTCCGTTCGGCGGCGCTGCCAATCTGATTTGTCTCGAGCCGCGGATATGCGCGCACGATCGCTTCGTATGCCTGCTCGACGCTCTTCGGCTGCGCGTCGATCCCCAGCACTTCGAGCGCATGCCCAAGTCCGGGCGGCCGCACCCCGCATGCCGTCAGCAACTCGGTGCGCGCGAACACCTCCTGCGGCGGACCGTCGGCCGCGATTTCGCCTTCGCGCAGAACGATTATCCGATCGGCGGCGCGCAACTCCTCCGACTCGTGCTCGATCACAATCAGGCTCAAGCCCTGCGCGCGCAGCTTTTTGATCAGTTCAAAGACTTCCGCCCGCCCCTCAGGATCGAGATCGGTCGTCGGCTCGTCGAGCACGATCACCGAGGGCCGCAGCGCGAGCACCGACGCGATCGCCAGCCGCTGCTTTTCGCCGCCCGACAGCGACATTGGATCGCGATGCTCAAAGCCGCGCAGCCCGACCGCCTCGAGCGCCGGCATGATCCGCCGGTCCATCTCGGCCCGATCCATCCCGACCTGCTCCATCGCGAACGCAACTTCGTGCGCGACGTTGGTCGAGAACAACTGCGACTCGAAATCCTGGAACACCATGCCGACCTTGGGCGCCACGTCGCACACGCGCAGAACTTCGATCGACTCGCCCGCGATTCGAATCGCGCCATGAAACTCGCCGTCCTCGAATTCTGGAATGATTCGATTGAGGCATTTCGCCAGCGTCGATTTGCCCGCCCCCGACGCGCCCATCACGCCGATCATCTCACCGGCATTCTGGGTGAAACTCACCCCCCGAAGCGCGGGCTTGTCCGCGCCGTGATAAGTGAACGTGACCCCCTGGGCCGACACCGCGTGTTCGTTGCTATTCACTGAAAACGTTTTCACATCATGAACAGTCCCGCGAACGCGAGCACCAGAAACGGCCCCACGATAATCAGCACCGGCTTGTCGTACGGCGCGACGTTCATCCACGCCGGCAGAAACTTCGGCGCCCACTGCCCGGTCGAAAGCAAATTTCCCAAAACCCACGCGCCACCCTCGCCCGCAATCAGCAGCGCGAACCCGGCCGCGCGAATCGGCACCGGCTTGAGCTTCACCTCCGGCATCACGTCCGTGTACAGCAGCCGTCCCTTCTTCACGCGCGGATAAACGGCCGCAAGGATGAAAGGCGAAAGCGCCAGCGCCGAGACCATGTTGTTGAAGATGATCACGTTGCCGAGCATCGCGAACGGCCTGATCACCAGCACGTTGTCGGCCCATCCGACCAGGTCGGCGCACAGCACGCTCGCTGCCATGCACGCGAGTACATACTTAAATATTGTAGTAGGAGAACGAAGAACCGGACTTTCGCCCCGCGCGATCAATTCCCAGACTTTGTAAGGGATCCAACCGTAAGCCAGGTTCGCGAAAAATCCGAAGATGTCACCCGGCGATACGCCGCCGAAAAAATCGCCGATCATATTTCCGATCGCCGAACCCCAAGCCGCCGCGGGACCAAACAGGAACGAGCACACGACCGGAATCGCATTGGCGGGACGCAGTTCGGTGACGCCGGGAATCAGCGGCACCACCTTGAACGGCACGAGCACGGCGGCGTACAGCGCGGCGGAGATCGCGCACAGCACGACCATCCGGGTATTGCGCCACATCAGGCGAAGGTCGCTCATTGATGCACGGGCACTGCGATGCGCGCGCGGCGCATGCCTGCTATACGAAGGTAGTGATCGACAGCCACGTTCATCTCGACGCTGACCAGTATCCCGACCCTTCCGGCGCAATCAAGCGCGCGCATGACGCGGGCGTCTCCGCGATGGTAGTGCCCGGTGTCGGGCCACTGTCGAATCGGGCGGTGCTCGAACTGGCAAAGAAGTATCCCGGCGTCATTTTTGCCGCATTAGGATTTCATCCCGAGCGACTTGAACATAGTGAGGATGACGCGCGCGCGGTGCTCGAGATGCTCGAGCGTGAGCGCGATTCGATTTGCGCCGTCGGTGAAGTCGGGCTGCCGTGGTACGGCGATCGCGCGGCGGACAGGGTCGTGCTCGACGCCTCGAAACTGATGCTCGCACGCTTCGCCCGCGCCTCCGTCGCGCTCGATCTTCCGTTGATCATTCATGCGCCGCATGCGCGCGCAGCCGAAGCGCTCGCAGTCATCCGCGACGCTCGCGTTACTCGCGCCGTCTTTCACTGGCACAAGTCCGACGAGCAGACGACGCGGGCAATCCTCGATGCCGGATACTTCATTTCGCTGTCGCCCGAGGTCGCCTACCGCGCTCGCGATCAGGATCTCGCGCGGATGCTGCCGGCGGATCGGATGCTCGTCGAGACCGACGGGCCGTGGCCGTATGGCGGCCAGTTCGCGGGACGCGCCACCGATCCCGCGATGATCAAGGAAGTGGTCACCGCTTTGGCGCATCTGCGCTGCACGATGTTCGAGGATATCGCCGAATCGACGACGGCCAACGCGCGCGCACTCTTTCGAATTAAATCTTCGTGAAATCCACGTCAGCAGCGGTTACAATAAATCACAATGCCCATTTACGAATATCGATGCGAGAATTGCCGCCGCATCACCAGCGTTCTCACGACCCGCATCAGTGAAAAGGTCGAAGCGGTATGCTCGCATTGCGGCGGCAAGGAGATGAGCCGGCTGATGTCGCGCTTCGCGATGCCCCGCAGCGAGGAATCGCGAATGGAGTCGCTCGCCGATCCGTCGCGAATGGGCGGCGTCGATGAGAACGATCCGAAGAGCGTCGCGCGGATGATGAAGCGGATGGGCAAGGAGATGGGAGACGAGTTCGGCGGCGCGGAGTTCGACGAAGCGGTCGAAGCGATGGAAAGCGGCGGCGATTTGGGCGATGAAGGATCTGGCGAGGATGATTTGTAACTGGTGCCTTCGCCGCAGAACCTCACCCACCGACCGCGATGCGGTCGGCCGCCTCTCCCGTAAAATAACGGGCGAGGTAATTCCTAATCGGCTTCGAGCATCACGATTGCTGCCGCGGCCATGCCTTCGCCGCGGCCTAGAGCGCCGAGGCCTTCAGGACTTGACGCTTTCACATTGACCCGCGATTCTTCCGCGCCGAGTGCGGAGGCTAGCCGTTCTCGCATCGCGTCGAGATGCGGCTTCAGCTTCGGCTTCTCCGCGAAAATAGTCAGGTCCGCGTTGCCCAGACGCCATCCTTGATCGCTCGCGAGTTTCCACACGCCGGCGAGCAGCGCGATCGAGTCGGCGTTTCTGTATTGTGGATCGTTATCCGGAAAATGACGTCCCAAATCGCCCGCGCCGATCGCGCCGAGGATCGCGTTGGCCAGCGCATGCGCGGCGACATCGGCGTCAGAATGCCCGCGCAGTCCTTTCTCGTGCTTGATCTCGACGCCGCCGAGCACGAGCCGGCGTCCCGCTTCGAGCGGATGGAAATCGAATCCGTTGCCCACGCGAAAACGCGTCGCCATCAATCGATCCCTCGCGCGCCGAGCGCATCATTTCTGCTGCGCCCGACTGCGTTGACAACCGCTATTTCAGCCGCCAAGCTTTTCACATCGCCCCCGCAGGAGGATCGCCCGCGATGCCCGCATTTGCCAAGAACCCGAAATTCATCATCGGCACAATCGTGGTCTTGTGGGTGCTGTACGTCATTTACGCAAACTTCCAGCTCGACATGGTCACGTTCTACCTGCTGCCCTTCAACATTTTGAAACTGCAGCTCAGGCTCTCGGCCGTGATAATCGGCGCCGCGATTTTCGGCTCCGTCGCGACGCTCGTGATTCACTGGCTCTGGGTGCGTCCCTCGAACAGTTCGTCGGCCATAACCGCGCCCACATCGCCGTCAGCGCCCAGAAGCAACACAGTCGCCTGAGCGCCCGCCTTCAAAATCGTTTCAGTTGAGGGTCCGATCAGCAGGCCGTCCGCGCGCGAGAGCGAGCTAAAAATCCCCGATCCCTGACCGCCGGTTGGAGTCGCGGTCCAGCCTTCCCGGTCACGCGCCAGTTTGACTCGAACGAACTCGGTCAGATCTTTTGAAGTTTTGATATCGACGCCGCATCGCGCGACGACGCGCGGCAGACCGACGCCCCGTATCCCGCGCATCTTGAGAATCGCGGGCCGCGCGTACAGGTAGAAGCAGACCAGCGTCGACACAGGATTTCCCGGCAAGCCGAAGATCGGGCGATAGCCGACGGTGCCGAACTTCAACGGACGCCCCGGCTTCTGCGCGACGCCGTGAAACAGCTGGCGCATCCCAAGTTCATCCAGCGCACCTTTGACGTGATCGAACTGTCCGACCGAGACGCCGCCGGTCGACAGCACCGCGTCGAAGGTCATCGCCTCGGCCAGGCGATCGCGAATCTCGCGCGCATCGTCGCGCGCGACTTTGAGAATTGTGGGCTCGGCCCCCGCTTCGCGCACCGCACCGGCAAGCGCATACGCGCTCGAGTTGACGATTTGCGCGCCGGTCGGCGCCTGATCGACGTCCACGAGCTCATCACCGGTGGCGACGATCGCGACGCGCGGCCGCCGGATGACTTCGACCATCGCGCGATTCACCGACGCGAGCATCCCCAAGTCGGCCGGCGTGAGCGGCTTGCCTGCCGACATCACGAGTTCGCCGAGGCGCAAATCCTCGCCGCGCGGCCTGATGAACGCGCCCGACTCCGCCGTCGCGAGAAACTCGACGACGTCGCCGGTGCCGCGCGTCCGCTCGACGGGAATGATTGCATCGGTGCCCGACGCGATCGGCGCGCCCGTCATCGTGCGGACCACCTCGCCCGCGCTGACATGACGCGTTGGCATCTGACCGGCGCCAACCGTCTCGACGACCTTCAGCTTGACCGGACTCGCCTCCGACGCGTTGGCAACGTCGGCCGCGCGCACCGCGTACCCGTCCATCGCCGAATTGTCGAAACCGGGAATATCGCGCGACGACCTGATCTCCTCGGCGAGCACTCGCCCGAGCGCCTCAAGAATTGCTATCCGCTCAACGCCGAGCGCCGCCACATTCTCAAGAACAATTTGTAAAGCTTGATCCGCGCTAATCATGCGGACAAAAGGATACGCGGCTTTCGCCCCCAATTGAACCGGCGCTCAGCAACGCTGTACGACCTGACAAAGGCCGGTCTGAACGGTTACGCGAAAAGAGCCTTAAAAAGAGGAGGCGTGGAGGTCCGGCGATTCCACCGGGATGCGGACGCTGTACGATTGCTCGTTCGGCGGCACGATGTCGCGCAGCAGCGCCGGGTTAAGCTCGCGCAGATGCGCCAGCGTCGTCCCGTGATCGAGCGCGACGCGGCTCAGCGGAGTTCCGCCGCGCACCGACAGCATCTGGAACGTCGGCGGCTCGTCGAGCTTGATCGGCGTGACGCCGTAGCTGTCCGCATGATGCGCGATATATGCGACCGCCATGAACCGTCCCATCAATCCGCGCGTCCGTCGCGGCAGCCGGCTGCCGAACTTCTCCATGTTACGGCCGCGCAGCGACCAGTAGCGGTTGATCGCGCGGTCGCCGTTGTTCCATGCAACCAGCGTCATCGGCCAATCGTCGCCCGCTTCGTCGTGTAGGGTAACCAGGTACTCGGCGGCGGCCTTGGTGGACATCACGGGATCGCGGCGCTCATCAACGTAGTTGTCGATCCGCAGGCCGAACCGCTTTGCCGTATCGCTATTGAACTGCCACGGACCCTTGCCCTGCCTCGTAAATTCGCTTTCCGCGAACGCAAGGTAGACCAAGTCGTCCGGCAAACCGTAACTTCGCAAGACCTTCACCATATCGGGCAGGTACGGGTGACTGCGGTCGAAGGTGTCCTGCAGATGGTCGGGAGAACTCATGAAATCGGAGACGTAGCGTCGAACGGCCTGGTTCAGCTGGATTGGGAAAGGCGGCACCGGCTGAGGGGGCGAAAGGACGTAGCCGGACGGGATTGGCTGGGCGCCCTCGTCGGCTGGAGTCTCGAGTTCGAAGCCGTTGCTGCCGCCGGTCAGGCTGGGCACCGAGGTGTTGACGATAGACGGGGCGTCTGAGGCGCCAAAATCCTCAGCAGTTGCGCGAGTGGACGACCATCCGGCGGTAAAAAGAGCAGCCACCAGAACAACGAGCACTCGATAGATAAACTTAGGCTTACGCATTCTCCCCCGAGAAGATGACCAACGGTACCGACCGACAGCACCTGGATCAACCCAATCGCGGTTGATAATCCATTAAAAAGTCTAATAGTGGGCGCGGCGATTCTTAATAAATCCCCGCAAATCCTCAAGAATTTTGACGCCGGATGGCGGTAATATTCGTTACGACAAGTTCAGACAATCAGGTTCTTTGTGTTACGGTGAGCAAAATCCAACCTCCCGCGAGGCCACTGACCGGGGATGAATCTCTGGCACGACATTATCGACAGCCTGACCGATGGCATCATCGTGCTGTCCCCGGCGATGGAGCCCCAGGTCGTCAATCCCGCTGCCGAGACGATGCTCGGGGTGTCCCAGGTCAACGCCGCCACGGTCGCCGACTTGGTGCGCCAGAACGACTGGCTCGGCCGAATGGTCGGTACATGCCTCGAAAGCGGTCAGGACCTTGGCGACATGGAGACAGTCCTGGCGACCGGCCCCCGCGAGCTGGCGGTGCGCGTCGAGGTGTCCCCCCTGCTCAACGCCGAGGGTCGCCCGGGCGGCGTCATTATACTGTTGCACGACCTGTCCCACGAAAAAGGCGCCGCCGAGGCCGCTGTAACCGGCGACCTGAGCCTGCGGCTGTCGCCGGCGGGCCTCGCACATGAGGTCAAGAATCCCCTGACTGGCATCAAGGGCGCCGCCGAGCTGATGTCCGGGATGTTTCCCGACGACGCCCGTGCGCAGCAGTACTGCAGCGTCATCCTCGACGGCGTCAACCGCATCGCGTCGCTGGTCGAGCAGGTCCTGATGGTCAGCGGACCGCAGCGCCTCGTCCAGGAGCCGGTGAACATCCACATGGTGCTGCACCAGGCGATGCGGATGGCGGGCCTCTTCCCGCAGCCGCCCGAAGGCGTGACGGTGCTGCAGGATTTCGATCCCAGCCTGCCCGACGTTGTCGGAGACACCGCGGCGTTGGAGCGAACGTTCCTCAACTTGATCAAGAATGCCGCCGAAGCGATTGGCGAATCGGGAACGATCCGCCTGCACACGCGAATCGAGCGCGAATTCCGGATGACCGCCGAGGGCCGCCGCCGCCAATTCCTGCGGGTCGAGGTAAGCGACAGCGGCGTCGGCATCCTCGAGGATCAGCTCGCGCAGCTTTTCACCCCGTTCTTCACGACCAAACCCGCCGGCACCGGCCTCGGCCTCGTGTTATGCCAACGAATCATCGCACTCCACGGCGGCCGCCTCTGGGCCAATCGCGGCGGTATCGATCGTACTCGCGCCACGAAATCCTCCACCGTCGGCATGACGTTCAAGGTCACGCTCCCGATGATGCCTGCAGAAAAGCGCGCGTAGTGAGCAGGTCCATTCGGACCCTGCCGCCACAGCAAACTCTCCCGACACTTGCCTTACCGCGGGTATCGCCCTAAACCGAATCAGTACCGTTTGCTGGCTTCCAGATCTGAGCGACGTAAGCGCGAGGTGTGGATATGTCCTACGAACTTAGTGGCGATCTTCTCGAAGTCTGTAGCTGCAAAGTTTTGTGTCCGTGCTGGATCGGTGAGGACCCGGACGGCGGATATTGCCATTCGCTCAACTCCTGGCACGTCGAGAAGGGAAAGGTCGACGGCGTCGATGTGTCCGGTCTGACGTTTGCGACTCTCTGCAACATTCCCGGCAACGTGCTCAAGGGAAATTGGAGGATCGTCGCGTTCGTCGACGACAAGTCCAGCAAGAAACAGGAAGAGGCTCTCAAGAACGTATTTCTTGGAAAGCTCGGCGGGCCTTGTGCCGATCTGGCTGCTCTATACGGAGAAATTGCGGCCGTGGAACGCGTGCCTATCAAGGTTGCAGTCAAGGAGGGCAAGGGACGCATTACGGTTGGAACCGGCATCGAGGCCGAAATGGGTCCCTACAAGGGCGCGACCGGACACGTGACGACTCTTCGCGACACCGCGTTTTCCACGATCCCCGGCAGTCCGGCCTATGTGAGCAAGGCGTCGCGCTATCGTGTGATCAACTCGACCTTGGGCTTCGACATCGACCTGCAAGGTCACAACGCAATTCAGGGCCACTTTAATTTCAAGTTCTAGGTCTCACGCCATTCCCGAGCAACTTCGATCGCTGGTTCGGCATCGAACCCTGCTGGACGGGCATTGGGACGCTACCGTTCTTGTCTCCTCAATCCTGCTGCTAACCGGATCTGCATGGCTGACCCTCTGGTACCTGGGCGACTCGCCGTATGTGCACCTCTTTCACGTTCGGCGCGCCCCCGTATGCATCTCCGGACAGATCAGCAACTCGATGTTCGGGCTGCTCTTCGTGTGCGGATGGCTCTTGATGACGATCGCGATGATGCTGCCCACCAGTATTCCTCTGCTGGTGGTTTTCCACTCAATGTTGCGAGCACGCGCAAACTGGCCGCTGCTGATATCGCTAGCAGTATTCGGATACATCGCAGCGTGGCTCGTCTTCGGCATCGCGGCTTACGCCGCCACAATCGAAATTACACATGCGGCCGATCATCTGACCTGGATTCATATCGAGCCGTGGGCGATCACCGCGGGTATCTTGCTCCTCGCCGGTCTGTATCAGTTCAGTCCTCTGAAGTATCGATGCCTTGAGAAGTGCCGTTCACTGTTCAGCTTCATCGCGGGACACTGGCACGGCCGCCATGAACGCGCGGAGGCTTTCACCCTCGGCGTCAGTCACGGCGCCTTCTGCGTGGGGTGCTGCTGGGCCCTGATGCTTCTCATGATTCCCATCGGCGCGGGCAATCTCAGTTGGATGCTGATGCTGGCGGTGGTGATGGCAGTCGAGAAGAACCTCAACGGGGGCAAGCTGATAGCGAAGCCCCTCGGCGCAGCACTCGTGACGCTGGCATTATTCGTCGCGTTTCAAGGAACGGCGACGAGCATCTAAGATAACGATTATTGCCGCGCCCGTTCGTCGAGAGAGGGACGCTCCCGGAGGGACGCTCCCGATGGTGCTCAGGGGAGGCGTGAGGGTTTGTTCCGCGCGCGCTCTTTGTCATATCCCGTCCAAATCGAGCACCGCGTCTTTTGTGTTATTCGACGAAGCGAGCAATCAAACTTATTTGTCATCCCGACCAAATCGAGCAACGCGACTTTTTGTGTCACCCTGACGACGGGAGCGGCAGCGACGGGAGGAACGGGCCTCGGACAGCTTCGCGCACGCGAAGCCGGTTCCGGTTCCTCACTCGCGCGCCGCGCGCGCACCACAACTAGGCGAACTGCTCGATCGCGAACAGCACCGCCAGCGCCAACAGCATCGCCCCCGCTGCGCGCTCGGCCCAGTGCTCATAGCGCTCGCCGATGCGCGCGCCGAACGCCAACCCGGTGAAGGTGAAAATGGTCGTCGTGATCGATACCGTGATCAGCAACGGTAAAAGCGGAATGCCTACCGTCGGCAGCGCGATTCCTACACCGAGCGAATCGAGGCTGATCGACAACGAAGTGATAAGCAGGCCCGCGCCTCGCGTCGCGTCGAATTTCCGCTCCTCATCCTCCCCAAAGGAGTTTCGAAGCATCAGGCAACCGATAGCTGCAAGGAGTATCAGGCCGACATAGGTTGCAACCTCGCCAAAAATCCTTCCCGCGCCTGTACCCAGCACATAGCCGATAACCTGCATGGCGATTTCCGATCCCGCGAATGCGAACCCGATGCGCAACCTCGAATCGATCGCGAGCTGCATGACGCCGACTCCAACCGACACCGCCAGCACGTCCAGCCCAACAGCAAGGGCTACGCCTAAAATCTTGGCCGTCAAAACCAGGTCATGGGACACCGCCAACCGAACCTCCAAACAGCTCGTCGAGCCGAAACGAATACCCTATGCCGTGATTGGGAGAAACTGCCGGGACCGCAGCCACTTTAGTTCAGGGATGAACTGTTCAGCCTTACGCTCCCGCGCCCAACGTGCTTTGATCTCACCATGGTCAACGCCACACACTCCCCACTGCCCGAAAAAGCGACAGCTACTCTGCGCGTTTCCGAAAACGCAAATTATACGGAGCGAAGCTACCGTTGGTAGTTCGGGCATCGCGCGACCACAAGGGAATGTATAGCGCGCCACCTTCCATCATGCCGGACATCCCCCAAACCAGCCTCCCGGACAAAGTTGTCCGGCGCATTGGCGACAAGATCGAACTTACTGTTACGATTGACGTCCGTGAGCACCAACACTATGGGCGCAAGCGCTACTAGCCAGAACTTCGTCGAACGGACGCGCGAACCGGGCACGGGCGCCGCGATTCTCATCGCCGACGACGACCCCGCGATCCGCCTTGTTTTGAGGCACCGCCTCGAAGCCGACGGCCATCGCGTCGAGGAGGCCGTCGACAGCGCCTCCGCACTCGCCGCTCTCCGCAGCAACAAATTCGACGTCTGCCTGCTCGACATCATCATGCCCGGCACCGGCGGCCTCGACGTGCTCTCCGCCGCCCACAGCGAAACCGTCCGCACTCTCATCATTGTGATCACCGCCGCCAGCACCATGAACAACGCCGTCGAGGCGATGAAGCGCGGCGCTCACGACTATCTGACCAAGCCGTTCGCCAATCTCGATCTCGTCGCGGCCGCTATCAAGCGCGCAGTCGAAGTCAGCGCGCAGACTGCCGACCTCAATCGCCTCAAGGACGAGGTGAATCGCCAGCTCGTCGGCGGCGAGATAATCGGCCGCAGCTCCGCGATGCAGGAAGTTTACAAATTGATCGGACGCGTCGTCACCAACGACGCCACCGTTCTGCTGAGCGGCGAAAGCGGCACCGGCAAGGAACTGGTCGCGCGCGCGATCCATTTCAAATCCGCGCGATGGCGCTCGCCGTTCGTCGCCGTCAACTGCTCGGCGATACCGCACGGCCTGCTCGAGAGCGAGTTGTTCGGCCACGAGCGCGGCTCCTTCACCGGCGCCTCCGAGCGGCGCGCCGGCAAATTCGAGATGGCCGACACTGGCACCATCTTCCTCGACGAAATCGGCGACCTGCCGGTTGAGCTGCAGCCCAAGCTGCTGCGCGTGTTGCAGGAGCGCGAGTTCACCCGCGTCGGCAGCGTCGAGACGCTCAAGGTCAAGGCGCGCGTGATCGCGGCGACCAACCAGAACCTCGAGTCGCTGGTCGCCGCGCGCAAATTCCGCGAGGACCTCTACTTCCGTCTGCGCGTGATTCCGATCCAGATGCCCGCGCTGCGCGAGCGGCGCGACGATATCGCCGAGCTGACTGACTACTTCGTCTCCAAGGCGGTCCAGGAGATGGGCGCGCGCGCCACTACCATCAGCCCCGAGGCTCGAATCAAACTCGAGTCGGCCGAATGGCCGGGCAACGTGCGCGAACTCGAAAACGCCGTGATGCGTGCGGCGCTGCTTGCGCCAGGCACCACGATTCGCGCCGACGATGTCGAACTGTCGCGTCCCGGCGGCGTGGGAGGTGGCGCAACTGCCGCGGCCGACGGCGCTTCGCTCGGCGATATTATCTCGGGCCGCATCGCGGGATGGTTCGATTCGCCCGGCGGTGAGGAACCGCGCGACCTCTACCATCGGTTGGTCGCGGAAATCGAGCGTCCACTCGTCGAGCTCGCACTCAAGCGCGCGGGCGGCAACCAGGTACGCGCGGCGCGGATGCTCGGGCTCAATCGCAACACGCTGCGCAAGAAAATCACCGACCACAAGATCGTACTGACCAAATTCCCCGCGGGATGAAGCGGCTACCCTCGCACTTCTACGCGATGGTCGATACGGCCGGCGGTCACGATCCGGTCTCACTGGCAGAAACCTACCTCGACGCGGGCGCGCGAATCATGCAGTTGCGCCTCAAGGACGCGCCCGGCCGCGATTTTCTCGCAGCCGCGCGCGCGATCGCCGAGATGTGCCGCCGCAGCGGCGCAACTCTCATCGTCAACGATCGCGTCGACATCGCAATCCTCGCAGGCGCGCACGGCGTCCATCTAGGCCAGACCGATCTCCCGCTCGAAGCCGCCCGCCGAATCGCCGGTCCCGCCATGACAATCGGCATCTCGACTCACAACGTCGATCAAGCGCGCGCCGCCGAAGATGGCGGCGCAAACTACATCGGCTTCGGCGCAATGTACGCCGGTGGCTTGAAGAACGTCGCTGCCGGGCAAGGTCTCGACAACCTCCGAGCAATTCGCGCTGCCGTAAAAATTCCAATCGTAGCCATCGGCGGCATAAGCGAAGCCCGCGTGAAAGAAACCCTCGCCGCCGGCGCCAACGCCGTAGCAATCATCACCGACGTAGTAAACGCCGCCGACATCGCCACCAAGGTTCGCGCCATTCTCGCCCTCGCCCGACCCTAATCTGTCACCTTTGACTAGCTGTACTTATTTAAGTACACTTGGATTTCGATGAAGAAGAACAGACATATCGGGTCGACTGTCGACAGCCTGCTTGAAGAGGACGGCACTCTGGTCGAAGCAGACGCCGCCGCGTTGAAGCGCGTCCTCGCGTGGCAAGTTCAACAAGCGATGACGGAAAAGAACTTCACGCGATCCGCGATGGCTCGTGAAATGCGTACCAGCCGGACGGTCGTTGCGAGGCTTCTGGATCCACGCGATCAAGCCGTAACATTGCGCACCCTAGTCAAAGCGGCGGACGTTCTGCGCAAGAGAATACGCCTCGAGCTCGCCGAGGGACTGCCCGAATTCGATGCGGTTGCCAAGGTGACGGGGATTCTGGGCAAACCAATCGATACTGATAAAGTCATGGCGCAGCTTCGCGGGCGGCGGGCTCGTAAATCTTCAGTCGCTCGGGCTACGCGGTAGCGGGAAGCGGCGCGCTGGTTTGGCGCGCTTGTTCAGACTCGAAGGAGCGGCATGAATAGGTTACTGCCGCGCCCAGCAGACACATCACGACGAACGCTTCGAAAGAGGGAACGTAGCTGCCCGTCACGTCGTAGATCTTGCCGGCGCCGACCGGACCGACAAACGCGCCAATCGTGTTGAAGATGCCGGCGATGCCGCCGATCGAGCCGAAGCGCTTGAGCCCGAGCGACTCCGCCACCAGCATCGGGATCAACACCAGCGGCGCGCCCAGCGACAGTCCGAAGATCAGTACGAACGGAATCAGCACGGCGGTCCGCGCCGCGCCGAAGATCAGGATCATGCCGACGCTCGCGAGTAAAAAATTGCAGGTCAACGCGATTCTTGCGCTCACCCGATCCGCGAACAGGCCCATCCCAAGCTTGCCAAACGCGGCGAACACGAGCACCAGGCTTGCCATAGCGGCCGCGAATGACGCCGAGTAGCCGAGTTCGGTAAGGTAGGTGATCAAATGGAGTCCAGCGCCGGCAGCCACGGCCGCGAAAAAAAACTGCGCCGCCGAAATCAGCCAGAACGATCGCGAGCGGAACGCCTCGCGCAACTCGAAGCCGGGCAACGCGTCGCTGGCCTGCGCGACGGTGATGCCCTCGGCCTGCGGCGGCCGTGTCTTCACGACGAAAATTATCAGCGGAACAACCACCAGGAACATCGGAATCGCGAGCGCGATATAACCGGCGCGCCAGCCACCGCGCATGATCGCGAAGTTACCGACCATCGTCATCGCGGCGCCGCCTAGCGACGTGCCCGCGAACGTCAGGCCCATCGCAAGCCCGCGTCGCGCACCGAACCAGTTGGCGATCACCAGCGCGCACGGCAACAGCGTTGATGCGCCAATCCCGACGCCGAGCAGCACATAGGCGCCGAACATCGGCCCGAACGAATCGACGCGGCTGGCAATTAGAAAAGAGACCCCGGTCATGATCGCTCCGGCAACCATCACTATCCGCGCCTCGACGCGGTCGAGCAGCCATCCGATTAAAGGAGCGCAGAGCCCCGCGGAAATCGGCAGCGCAAAGCCCTGGAGCGTCGAGAGCTGCGTGCGCGACCAACCGAAATGTTTCAGCAGGTGCGGAAAGAACAGACCGCCGGTGTTGTAACCGGATCCGAACACGAACACGAGCACGACGAACAAGCTCGCGACGATGATCCAACCCTGCCGTTCTCGATCCGTCATCAGATGCGCCCTCGCTGAGACTTATAGCGAGACGGCGTGAGATCGTCGAGCGCGAAAACTATTCGAGCGCAGTCATCGGGACGTAGCCCTCGAGCCCGCTCTTCATCCTGATTCGCATGTAGTTAAGCGAAAGGCCGACGACATGAACGTTGTGCCCCTGGTGAACCTCGGCCAGCTTCTTGCCCCATCGATTCGGCTTGTCGAGCACGCCCGCGTCGTGCGTCAGCATGAATACCTTGTCGGCCGGCTTCACCAGTTCGACCGCCGTCGGCTCGATGTAGCCGGTTTCGCCGGACTTCAACTTCACCTGCAGATAGTAGTGCGTCGATCCCGTCACCTCGACGAACTTTTCCGGCGACAGCTGCTCGATATGCTTGCTGCTCTTCGCGGGCGCGGAGTAGACCGGCGACGCTTGCAGAACTTTCAGCCGCGCCTGCGCCGGCTCGATCTCGGGAACGCTGCTCTTTGCCGACGCGTGATGTGAAGCGGGCTTGGGCTTTCCGACCAACCCGGGCATCCACGTCGATCCAGCGGGCGCACCCGCCGACGGACTCGTCGCCGACGCCGGAGAATTCACCGGCGCGGCGCCGCTCGGACCTTCAGCAGGAACGATTGAGGTCGACGGGACGTCCTCCTCACCGATCCCCGCCGCGAACGCCGTCGCCGACAACGCGAGGATCGCCACGGCCGCAGCCATCAGAACCGCTGAGCGAAACCTGTAAACCATCTTCCTCGTCCTCCCCTCCTCTACTTGCTCACTATTCTAGCAACTGCCGCACACTGTGCATCGCTCGACGTCGCACGGCGGACTCTGATGCTCATGATGAGCCTTCTTGCGTTCGGCGAGCAGAAACCATTTGAAAATATGATGATCGATAAAGTCCCACGGTAGCAATTCGTCGTGGACGTAATGACGCGTGACGAAAAAATCGGGATCGGGCAACGACGTATTCTCGCCAGCCTCCACTTCGCGATGAATCTTCGACAGCTCGTGCCAGATGGGCCCGGCAGTTTCGCATCCCGCCGCTTCGAGCCGCTCGAGAATCCCGCTGACGCGGCGATCACCTCGCGAGACCATCGTCTGGAAGTACGCCTCGCGCGGCGACTCCGCATCAAGTTCGACTTGCCCCAACCGCGCAAGTCGCTGACGCAGCATCGCGACTTTGCGCTTGATCGCGCGCGCGTCCTGCATCGGATCCCATTGAAACGGCGTCCACGGCTTGGGCACGAACGGGTTCAACGAAACAGTCACCGAGCCGATACGCGTGCGTCGCGCGCGAGCACGTTCGAGCACCTTGGCAACGAGGTCCGCGATCGCGATCACGTCCTCGTCGCGCTCCTCGGGCAGGCCAATCATGAAATAGAACTTCAGGTTGCCGACGCCCTCGCCCAGCATCATTTCCGCTGCGCTCAGGATCTCGGCTTCGGTGAGATTCTTGTTGATGACTTTGCGCATCCGCTCGCTGCCGGCCTCCGGCGCGACGGTCACGCTCTGATTTCCGCCGCGCGCCAACGCCGACGCGAGCACCGGGGAAATGCAATCGGCCTTCAGCGACGACGGCGATAGCCGCCCGCCCCGATCGACCACCGCCGAAGCGATGTCAGCGACGCCGGGCACGCTCGCCATCTCGGCGCCAACAAGGCCGATCACCTTGCGCTCGCCAAGACCGCGCTCGGCTTCGGCGATCAGCATTTCAGGCGCGCGGTATCGAATCGGGCGGTACATGAAACCCGCCGCGCAGAAGCGGCAACCCCATTGGCATCCGCGACTCGCCTCGACCAGGAACATGTCGCCGAACACCGACTCCTCGGTGAGAATCAGCGACGATGTAGCGAAGCGATTGAGGTCGCGAATCAGCCGGCGATTCACCTGTGCGTTTCCGGGCCCGCTGTATTTAACAGTCGCGAGTCGGCCGGCGTCGTCGTAAACGGGTTCGTAAAAGTCGGGGAGATACGCGCCCGCGACCGATGCGAGTTCGCGCAGTTGATTCGGCAATCCGCGCGTCGCATCCCAGCGCTCGATGAATTCGGGCACCATCTCCTCGCCCTCGCCGATCAGAAACAGATCGATGAAATCGGCGATCGGTTCGGGATTCAGAAACACGGCGGACCCGCCGGCAATGATCAGCGGAAACTTGCGGCCCGCCCGAACGGCGCGTCGCGCTGGGATTCCCGCCATCCGTAGAACACTCAACACGTTGAGATAGTCAGTCTCGAACGAAATCGAAAACGCGAGGATGTCGAAATCGGAGAGCGGGCGACCGCGCTCGAACGACACGAGATGCTCGCCGCCCTCGCGGAAAGATTCGCGCTCGTCGGCGTCGGGCAGGAAGGCGCGATCTGCCGCGACCGACGGATCGGATTCGAAGATGTGGAACACCGCCTGGAAGCCGAGATTCGCCATCCCGAGGCGGTACGTGTTGGGATAGATGACGCAGACCGAAATGTCGCCGCCGGGCTGGCGCGCGTAGAGCACTTTTTCGCGCGCGATGCGCTCGAGCGCGCGCTTACGCGGGTACATTCGACGACTCCAACATGATCATACACAGTATCGCCGCGCGGATAGCACGCTCAAGAGGAGCGTCGAAGTCCTTGGGGCTCAGCGCTTCCACGCCAGGTAGGCGAAGAACTCGGGCGGTTCTCCCTTGAGAATGCCCGAAGGCTCGACGGCCAGAATCGCGGCGCGAAGGTCGCGCTCGAACGCGTCGACGCGGTCGCCAATCACGCGCCGGCTGCAAAACGAAGTCGAGTATAGATTCCCAATCATTGAGTCGATGGTCCATTCGACGTCGAAGGATTCGATGTAGCTGACGAGATCCTTGAAGCGCGACCGCGTGATGAAATCCTGGTGCATATCCGCGGGCCTGATTCCCTGGTTCTCCCATGGCAGCGGCCGATGACCGACGTAACGCTTGACCACCTCATTGATCGCCGCGCGCCACGGCGTCATCGGCGGCGGAGGAATCGGAGCACCCTCGCCCACCACCGCAATTCCGCCGCCGGGCGTGACGAGATCGTAGAGGGCCTCGAGCGTGCGCGCGCGATCCATCCAGTGGAACGAATTGCCCATCGTCACGAGGCGGAACTTTCCCAAATTCGCCGACAAGTCTTTCGAGCCGCCGAAGCGCCACTCGATATTGCTGATGCCGCGTTCGCGAGCGATGCGCTCGCCCTCGGCGCGCATGGCGTCATCGGGATCCATCGCGAGGACTTCCTCGAACAAGGGCGCGAGCGCAATCGCGACCGGTCCGGGACCGCAACCGAGATCGAGCAGCCTGCCGGTGCCGTCGAGTCGAAAATTGTCGCGCAAAATCCTAACGAGCGACGGCGGATACTTGGGGCGATACCTCGAGTAGTAAGACGCGGTGCCTTCGTAGATCGTCAGATCGTACTTTGCGGTTTCACTCACGGGCGGAAAATGCGGTCGGGGCGTGTGTAGATGTTGAAGCTGCCGTCGCGCAGAAAGCCGACCAGCGTCGTGCCGACTTCTTCGGCCAGCTCGACTGCCAGCGATGACGGCGCGGAGACCGCGGCGAGAATCGGCACGCCGGCGGCCGCGGCTTTCTGCACGATCTCGAAACTCAGCCGCCCGCTCACCATCATTATATGTCGCGCCAGCGGGACCATCGCATTCGTAAGTGCGTAGCCGATCACCTTGTCCACTGCGTTGTGACGGCCGACGTCCTCGCGAATCGCGAGCATCGCGCCGTCGAGCGAAAAGATCGCGGCGCCGTGGAGTCCACCCGTCGCGGCGAAGACCCGCTGTCCGCCGCGGAGTTTCTCCGACAGCGCAAGCAGCGTGGCCGGCTGCACTCGTGCGGAATCCGAGGGCGGCGTTACCCGGCGACGAATCGAGTCGATACTGGTCTTGCCGCATACGCCGCAACTCGAGCTCATCACGAAGTTACGTTTGAGCCGCGCGCGCAATCCCTCGGCGGGCACGTTCAGGATGATGTCGATAGCATTGGGCTCAGCCGCGCCCTTGGGTCCACGCACGCGCCGAATCTCGCCGAGCTCACTCGCCTCATTGATGAAGCCCTCGGCAAAGAGAAACCCTGCCGCCAGTTCCTCGTCATGCCCGGGCGTGCGCATCGTGAGCGTGAAGCGGCGTCCGGCGAGCCGAATCTCGAGCGGTTCTTCCACCGCAAGTTTCTCGACACGCTGCGAAGTCGCGCCACCGCGCCACCTGAGAGCGCGATGCTCGCGAATTTCGTCCCGACTGCTATCGGCGGAATCGTCGTCGGTCGGGATGTGCGCGGAGTCGGTTTTCATCCCTCGCCAACTTCTTCCGAATCGGGAACCGACTCGGTCGCGATAAAGGAAACAGCCAGGCGCACGAGCGGACTCAGCTCGTCCCCGCCCTTCGCCACGTAATCAACAATCTCGCGGCGCATCCGCGCTTCCCAGAAATTGCGAAGATGGTTCGCGACGCCTTCGGCGGCTTCGTCGTGATCCGTATAGCCGGCGAAATACGCGCCGATATCATTGGCCATCATGATCAGGTGGCGAATATCCATCGCGTGAGCATCGCCATTGGCCACTCGATTTTCAGCATCCAAGTGCTTGCTTCCGTTACCCCCGCGTTCCGGCGCGACCTGGACCGCAGTCACCTTGAACTCGGGACAGTTTGTTGCCCAGTCGGAATGTTCGGTCATCAAGTCGTTGGTGCGCGATTCCGGATGATGGAAAGTTGTGTATACGACTCCGGGCTGAACGCGCTCCGTCACCAATGCTCGCAATCGCGTCTCACCGCGCCGCGCTCGCACCACGAGCCAATCGCCGTCGCGAATACCGCGCAACTCGGCGTCGCTCGGATGTATCTCGAGGCGATCCTCGGCGTGCATCGTCGCGTTCAACGTGCGCCGCGTCTGAGTACCAACATTGTACTGACTGAGTATTCGCCCAGTAGTCAGTATCAATGGATACTCAGAGTTCGTGCGTTCCTCAGTGGGTACATACTCGGTAATCGTGAATCTGCCCTTGCCGCGCACGAAGTGGTCCGCATGCATCGTCGGCGTGCCCGCGGGCGCGGCGTCGTTGCATGGCCATTGCACGGATCCAAGATGCTCGATCTTTTCGTAGCTGACGCCGGAGAACGTGGGAGTCAGGCGCGCGATCTCGTCCATGATTTCCGACGGATGCGCATACTTCATCGGATAGCCGAGCGCGGTCGCAAGCTCGCACGTAATTTCCCAATCTTCCTTGCCGGCGAGCGGCGCCGCGACCTTACGCACCATCGAGATTCGCCGTTCGCTGTTGGTGAAGGTGCCGTTCTTCTCGAGAAACGACGAGCCCGGCAGAAAAACGTGCGCGTACTTCGCCGTTTCGTTGAAAAATAAATCCTGTACGACGACGCATTCCATCGCGCGCAGTGCCGCTGCCACGTGATGGCCGTTCGGCTCCGACTGCGCGACGTCTTCGCCCTGCACGTAGAGGCCCCTGAAGCTGCCGTCAATCGCGGCGTCGAACATATTGGGAATCCGCAGGCCGGGTTCGGGATCGACGGTCACGCCCCACGCCGCATCGAAACTCGCGCGCACTTCCTCGTCGGAAATATGCCGATAGCCGCTGAACTCATGCGGGAACGATCCCATGTCGCACGAACCCTGCACGTTGTTCTGCCCGCGCAGCGGATTCACACCGACGCCCGGCCGCCCGATATTGCCGGTCGCCATCGCAAGGTTCGCGATACCCAGCACCATCGTGCTGCCCTGGCTGTGCTCGGTGACACCGAGGCCGTAGTAGATAGCGCCGTTGGGAGCGCTCGCATATAGACGCGCCGCCGCACGAACCTTGTCCGCGGGCACGCCGGTGATCTTCTCCATCGACTCCGGCGAATTGTGCGACGCCGCGACGAACTTCTTCCACGTCTCAAGCTCTTGCGGATCGCATCGCGCAGTAGCGAACTCTTCGTCGGCGAGTCCCTCCGTCACCACCACATGAGCGATCGCGTTGATGAGCGCGACGTTCGTGCCGGGCCGGAGTTGCAGATGATACGACGCCTGCACGTGCGGCAGCCGCACGATCTCGGTGACGCGAGGATCGATCACGATCAGCTTGGCGCCCTGACGCAACCGTCGCTTCATCTGCGCCGCGAATACCGGATGCCCCTCGGTGACGTTCGCACCGATCACCATGATCACATCGGCCTGCATCACCGAATCGAAATCCTGCGTCGTCGCCGAGGTGCCAAACGCCGTCTTGAGCCCGTAGCCGGTCGGCGAATGACAAACGCGCGCGCAGGTGTCGACGTTGTTGTTGCCGAACACGGCGCGCACCAGTTTCTGGACGAGAAAAGTTTCCTCGTTGGTGCATCGCGAGGACGTAATCGCGCCGACCGCGCCGCGCCCATAATTTTCCTGGATGCGCTTGAACTCCGACGCTGCGTATTCGATCGCGTTGCGCCACGAGACCTCGCGCCACGGCTGGTCGATCGATTTGCGAATCAGCGGCCGCGTCACGCGATCGGGATGCGTCGTGTAGCCCCACGCGAAGCGGCCCTTCACGCACGAGTGCCCGTGATTGGCCTGCCCGTTGGGGTTCGGCACCATCCGCGCGACTAGGTCGCCCTTCATCTCCGCGCGAAACGAGCATCCGACGCCGCAATATCCGCAGGTCGTGACGACGCTATGGTCCGGCTGGCCGAGTTCGATGACCGACTTTTCCATCAATGTCGCGGTCGGACATGCCTGTACGCACGCGCCGCACGAAACGCATTCGGACGCAGAGAACGGGCCGTTCTGTCCCGGCGAAATCACCGATGAAAATCCGCGACCATCAATCGTCAGTGCGAACGTGCCCTGCACTTCCTCGCACGCGCGCACGCATCGCGAGCACACGATGCATTTCGACGGATCGAAGGTGAAATACGGATTCGATTGGTCCTTCTCGGCGTGCAGATGGTTGGCGCCGTCGCCGTTGCGATAACGCACCTCGCGCAGACCGACCGCGCCCGCCATGTCTTGCAACTCGCAATTGCCGTTGGCGGGACAAGTCAGGCAGTCGAGCGGATGATCGGAAATGTACAGCTCCATCACGCCGCGCCGCAGCCGCGCGAGCACGGGGCTCTCGGTGCGCACTTTCATTCCCGCACGCACGGGCGTGGTGCATGACGCCGGATAGCCTTTCTGGCCCTCGACCTCGACCAGGCACAGGCGGCACGAGCCGAACGGCTCGAGCGAATCGGTCGCGCACAATTTCGGGACATGGATGCCGGCTTCGGCGGCTGCGCGTATGACCGACGTCCCTTCAGGCACAGCGACGACGCGTCCATCGATCTCCAGCGCGACGACGTTTGCTCCGGCGCGAAGCGGAGTGGCGAAGTCGTTGTCGCTACGCGATCGCATTGCTGCTGCCAGCTCCCGAGGTCGAGATAGTCAAATCCGCGCCGATAAATTCAACGTCGCTGGCTGCGAGACCGAAATCTTCGGGGAAATATTTGAGCGCGCTTAGCACCGGCAGCGGCGTCAGGCCTCCGAGCGCGCACAGCGAGCTGAACTTCATCGTGTCGCACAAGTCGCGGAGCACTTCGAGATTCTCGCGCGGCCGGCGGCGATTGACAATGTCGTCGATCACCTCGGTGCCGCGAATCGATCCGATTCGGCACGGCGTGCACTTGCCGCACGATTCGATCGCGCAGAACTCCATCGCGTAGCGCGCCATCCGCGCCATGTCGACGGTGTCGTCGAACACGACGATTCCGCCGTGGCCCAGGATTCCACCGTGCGCAGCAATCGATTCGAAGTCCAGCGCCACATCCAGCATCGATTCGGTGAAGTACGCGCCGAGCGGGCCTCCGACCTGCACCGCGCGAACCGGTCTGCCGCTCGCGGTGCCACCGCCGTACCCGTAAATGATTTCGCGGAGCGTCACGCCGATGGGCGCCTCGATCAGCCCCGGACGTTTCGCATTGCCGGCGAGTTGAAACGGCATCGTGCCGCGCGAGTTGCCGACGCCCAAGTCGCGAAAGAATTCCCCGCCGCGCTCGATGAGGATCGGAACGGTCGCGAACGAGACCACGTTGTTGATCAGCGTCGGCTTGCCGAACAGTCCTTCCAGCGCGGGAATCGGCGGCTTGAAACGAACCATCCCGCGGCGCCCTTCGATACTTTCGAGCATCGCGGTTTCCTCGCCGCAAATATACGCGCCGGCGCCCAGCCGAATTTCCAGCTCAAACGATTTGCCGGTACCAAGAATGTTCGCGCCCAGATAGCCAGTCGAATAGGCAGTCGCGATCGCCTCGGTGAGCGCGCCCCGCGCGTGTGGATACTCGGATCGCAGATAGATGTAACCTTGTGTCGCCCCGACGGCGAGCGCCGCGATCGTCATCCCTTCAATTAGGACGAACGGATCGCCCTCCATTATCATGCGATCGGAAAACGTCCCCGAGTCCCCTTCGTCGGCATTGCAGACGACATACTTTGGCATCGCTGGCGTGTCAGCCGCGGTCTTCCACTTAATGCCGGTTGGAAATCCCGCTCCGCCACGGCCGCGCAGGCCTGACTTGGTGACCTCGGCGATAACTGCGTCGGCGCCAATCTCGAGCGCGCGCTCGAGGCCGAGGTACCCGCGATGCGCTATGAAATCGTCGAGCGAGACGGGGTCGGTCACACCGGCGCGCGCGAAAGTTAGCCGGGTCTGTGACTTCAGCCAAGGTATTTCGTCCGCGATGCCAAGTCGCAGGACATGCTCGCGGCCGTCGAGAAAGTTCGCGCCGAACAGCGACGCGACATCGCCCGCTGCAACCGGCCCATACGCGATTCTTCCACCTTTGGTCGCGACCTCGACCATCGACTCATGCGAGAACATCCCGCGCGAACCGTTGCGCACGATTTTTACATCCAGCTTGCGCGACTGCACTTCTTTGCGAATCGCTTCGGCCACCGCGTCAGCACCCAGCGAAACTGCACTCGAATCGCGCGGAACGTAGACGACCGTCGTCATCGCGACGACCTCGATGACGTGGCGCTCGACAAAATTTCGTCGAAGCGTTGGGGAGTGACACGTCCGTATAGATCCTCGCCGACGACAATGGCGGGCGAGCATGCGCAGTTGCCCAGGCAGTAGACCGGCTCGAGCGTGAAATCGCCGTTGCCGCTGGTTTGTCCGAACTCAATTCCAAGGCGCGCCTGGATATGGTCGGCGAGCGCGACCGCGCCCATCGCCTGGCACGACTCGGCGCGGCATACGCGAATGATTTTGCGGCCCGGCTTTTTGGTGCGAAAGTCGTGATAGAAGCTGATGACGCCGTGGACTTCGGCCCGCGAGAGATTCAGCGCGCGTGCAATCGCCGGCACCGCCTCGGCCGGGACATAACCGGCGCGATCATTCACCGCATGCAGCACCAGCATCAGCGCACCGGGCTTGTCGGCCAGTTCGGCGACGACCTCGTCGATCATCCGCGTGTCAAAGCCGGCGCCGCCGTTTCTGGAGCTCATCGCAGCCACTATGAATCGCTATACCACGATTGATGCTGGCGATCTTGATCCGACCGGTTGCATATTGCAACCTGACAATTGCGCCGTGAACCGGAGGTGTCCGATGATCCGCAAATTCAAATTTGAAGACGAGATGCACGAAAGCCTGCAATGCGTTCCGATGGCGGTGCGGCGCAAGCTCGATCGCGTAGGTTTGAAGATCGGGCTCGAGCAATGGAAGTCGCTCGACCGCGGCGAGCGGCTGGCAATCTGCCATCTCCCCGTCGATTCTGCCGAGGAGTGTCACGCGCTCGGCGCATTCCTTCGAGAGGCGATGCAGCGCCGATTCGGCGTCGAGCCAAAAAGCCTGACCGATGCGCAAAGAGCGTCCGCAGAACCGCCCGCGACGCCGCCCGCGCGAGTCGTGACGCACGCGCGCGCCGCCGGTTTCGATCTGAGCGCCGCAAGCTGGTCGCGGCTCGACGGCGACGAACGCTTCGCTCTACTCAAGATGGGTGACGCAGAAACGCCGAGCCACAATCTCGCCCCTGCGCTAAAGGAATTCAGCGTGCCCGCGATCGCGCAGGCCGATCAGCCGCGCGCGAAGTGATCGAGGAGCGCCCGCCCCTTCCCCAATTTGAAGCTGTGCCTGAGAGCCGCGGTCACATAGCGTTTCGCGCCGCGGACCGCGTCCTCGAGGCTCGCGCCGCGTGCCAGATGCGCCGCGATCGCCGCCGAAAAGGCGCATCCCGTGCCATGCGCGCCGCCGCCCGCGATTCGCGGACTTCGTAGCTCGATGTAACGGCGGCCATCGTGAAATAAATCCGTCGCGAACCGGTTGTCCTTGCGATGCCCGCCTTTGATGACGACCGCCCGCGCGCCGAGCTTGATAATCTGGATCGCCGCCTCGCGAATCGCCGCGTCGGAGTCGATTCGAATGCGCGTGAGCACTTCGGCCTCTGCTATGTTGGGCGTGACGATGCGGGCGAGGGGAATCAGGCGCTTGCGAATCGCGCGCTCGCCCTTCGGGCCGATCAGCAGCGCGCCACTGCTCGACACGATCACCGGATCGACCACCGGCGCCGGCAATTTGAGCCGCTCGATCGCACGCGCAACCGCCTTGACGATCGCCGCATTGGCCAGCGCTCCCGTCTTGACCGCGCGCGGCGAGAATTCGAGCGCCAGCGTATTCAGCTGCGCCTCGACCATCTCGACCGATACGTTTTCGACCTCCGCGACCCGGAAGCTGTTCTGCGCGATCACCTCAGTGATGACCGAGTAGCCATACACGCCAAGCGCCGCGAACGTTTTGAGGTCGGCCTGAAGTCCAGCGCCGCCGCCAGGATCGCTGCCTGCGATTGTCAGTGCGACAGGACGTTTCGAGTTGTTAGAGGCCAAGAATTTGGCTCTGACGCGATGTGAGGATCATATCTGACGACGCGGTTGAGCGAAAGATCTACGTTTAGTTGATCCGTCGTGGAACCCCGCGATACTTTGCAGTTCGGATGCGACGGATCATGCGAGTGCTATGGCGGTAAGAGGCGAATCGGAATTTCTCAATCTTCCGTTCCAGGAGAAGCTCGAGTTCCTGTACGGCCTGCCTGCGCGCCAGAAGCGCGACCTGATTCTTTCCGCGCCCGAGGCCGAGCGGCTCGTGCAGTCGTTCTCGCCGGAAACGCTCTTCTACACGCTCAAGGAAATCGGCAGTGCCGACGCCGGCGACCTGCTCAGCCTCGCGATGCCCGAGCAGGTCAAGTCCCTCTTCGATCTCGATTGCTGGAATCGCGACCGCCCCAACGTGCATCGCATGCGCGAGTGGATCGAGGCGATGGCCGACGGCGGGCGGCGCAAGCTCGCCGACGCGTTGATGGGCCTCGACATGGAGATGATGTCGATCCTGCTCCGCGGCTACATCAAGGTGCATCGCATCGACGACGCCGCATCCTCGCCCGACGCAACCGCGAATCGCTTCGCGCAGTACGACGAAAATTATCTGATCGAGTTCATCCGGCACGACGCGATCTCGCAGCACATTTCGGATTTCATCGAAGAGGCCTTCGAGCGCGACTACAATTACTTCGGCGGCCTGATGGAAGAAATCTACTGGGGCGTCGAGGCCGAGCTCGAAGAAGAAGCTTACCAGTTCCGCCGCGCGCGCCTGAGCGATCGCGGCTTTCCCGACTTCTTCGAGGCGCAGAGCGTTTTCGCCTACCTCAAGCCCGAACAGTTCCTGACGATTCGCGCCGGCTACGAACCGCCGAGCCGCGCCGACCTGCCCGACGATAACGAAGTGATCGCGCCCGAGATGGCTCCGGCGATTGAGGACGGCGACGTGTCGCTGTTCAACACGGCGCTCACCGCGGGCTTTGCCGCACAAGGTAAACGGCAGCTGCGCAGCGAGATGGCGATGGTCAGCAACCAGGTGCTGGTCGCGCGCGCGGTCGACTTCGGCGATCTCGAGGCGGTGCGCGTCGCGGTCGAGATGACGCATCACTATTTGAACCTCGCGCTCGAGCACCTGGCGGGCGGCGATCTGCAAAGCGCAATCGAGCATCTGCGCGATACCCCGCTGAAACTTCTGTTCCGCCTCGGCGTGAGCTTAACGATCGATTTGCGCACGAGCACCGAGTTGACGCTCAGGAAACTCGGCCTCTCGAGCCTCAAGGTGCGCGAGATTCCATACCTCGATTCGCCCTATCGCGAGGCACTGTCCGGTTTCATGGCGCGTCAGCCGCGATTCTACAGCGGGCTGGACGGCAGCGGCGCGGTCGAGATGCGCGATTTCGCCAGCATGCGCGACTTGCATCTCAGTTACGCAATTCTCGATCAAATCGACTCGGCCGCCGAGTTGTTCCGCGCGATGTTCTCGATCGATATCTCGTCGCCAAACTTCCGCGCTCAAATGGCCGCGCGCGACGTTCGTCTGAGCCGGCTCGTGCTGACCGGCCTCGCGCGCTTGGCGTTGGACAACCGCCTGACGATCGATCCGATCGAGGGCAGCAGGTTGACCGCGATGCGCGCGGCGATCATGACGGGACAGCCCGGCACGCTCAGCGACGAATTTCGCGTCAGGATAAATCAGGCGCTCTCCGAGCGGATGGACGACGCGACTCGAAAGCGCACGGCCGCCTTCCTGAACTCGTGCTTGAACCTGCTCGAAGAGGAATTCGCGAATCTGGGCGGCGAGCGCGAGATCGATCCACGCTTTATCGAAAGCATACTCGTGCGAATCGGCTAAGCGATTACGTGGCCCTCCCTGCATCAAAAGAAGAGTGCAAGCAGCCGGCAGGCCTCTTCACGCCATCGATCGACCGCACGCGATGCGAGGCCAAAGAGGATTGCGTCGAGGCTTGCCCCTACGACGTCTTCGAAGTGCGCAAGCTCAGTGACGACGACAGGCGGGCGCTGCCCCTTGTCGCGCGAGTGAAGTCCTGGGTTCACGGCAATCGGCAGGCATTCGCCGTCCGCGGGGACGAATGTCACGCGTGCGGCCTATGCGTGACCGCGTGCCCCGAGCATGCGATCAAGTTGATGCGAGTGACGATTCCCGCCTAGCGTTCGTCCGCAGCAAGCGTGACCGTGCGCGTCGAGCCGTCGCGATTCAGCGTAAGCGTCGCAACGCCGCTCTTGACGCTCGCCGCATCGCGACTGAAATCGCTGAGCGCCGTGACGTCGCGATTCCCCACCTTGAGTACGAGATCGCCGCGTGCGACGCCCGCCTTCTGCGCCGACGAATCAACGTCCGACACCAGCACGCCGTGCGCGTCGGGCTCTCCGAAAGCACTGGCGAGGTCGGGCGTGAGTTGCTCGACCGTCAATCCGAACGCTCGCGCCGTGTCGGGAACTTTCCCGCCCGCGCCCAGCCCCTGCACCGACGCCGACTCGAACAGTTTGTTATTCACGAAAATAGGCACGTTCATGCCCATCGCGAGCGCAATCGCATCGCTCGGCCGGCTGTCGATCGAGTAGCGGCCGCCGTCCATGTAAATCGTCGCGTAGTAGATTTCGTCGCGCATGTCGCTGATCACGATTCGATCGACGCTGTTCCCGGTCTGCCCGATGATCGAGCGAATCAAATCGTGCGTGAACGGCCGCTCGGGCTTGATCCCGTGCAGCGCGAGCAGGATTGCCGTCGCCTCGCTCTCACCAATCATGATCGGCAGCTGGCGCGATTCGGCCTGGTCTAGCAGCAGCACGTAGTTCGATCCGGTCTGGTCGTCAAACCCGACGCGCGCTACCCGTACTCTGACATCGTCGGGTGATACTTTCGCTGAGCTGGAAGAACTGAGTGGCGAGCGCCCACACGAGCAAGCCGCCACAACGGCTGCCAGAAGCAGCAGGCAGAGATGCCGTCCGCCTACAGCCTTCATGCTCAAACCTTACGCGCGTCGCCCGTTTGTTGCCAAGAGCGAGTCAGCCGCGGAACTCGCGCGCTACGATGTACAGCTCCGACGATCCGGGACGGCTCGCCTTGGTGCGCGTCACCTCGACGCTTGCAAAATGCCGCTTGAACGAATCGACGATGTCCTTGAACTGCGCGCCCATGAATAGCTTGGCGACCATCGCGCCGCCCGGCTTCAGCACCGTCGTCGCGAAACTCAGCGCAGTGTCGATCAGTTCACGCGAGCGCGTCTCATCGCGCATTGCAATACCCGTCAGCTTCGGCGCAAGGTCGCTCGTCACCAGGTCGGCTCGTCCGCCAAGCTCGCTCCGCACGCGCGCCGCGACCCCCGGATCGAGAATGTCGCCCGCGAACGTGACCGCACCGGCCGGTGGATTCTTCACCCGCTCGAGATCGACTCCCACGACGCGTCCGCTCGCGCCCGCCGCTGCGACGAGAATCACCAACCATCCGCCAGGCGCGCATCCGAGGTCCACGATTCTCGCGCCTTTGCCGACGAGCCGATTGCGCGCGATTATTTCTTCAATCTTGAATGCGGCGCGCGACGGCAATCCCATCGCGCGCGCCTTGCGATAAAACTTGTCGTGTGGTTCGTACGTCGCCAAATTTATCAGTTCGCTTTGCCGCGCGCGCCGGAGCCGCTATCTTGATCTACTCCGCTCCGAAGTTTTGAAGCTGCGACGGTCACAGTGAATCTCGACGACTTGAATCCTGAACAGCGCGCCGCTGTGCTCGCGCCCGACGGCCCGATTCTCATCCTGGCCGGCGCCGGCTCGGGCAAGACTCGCGTGCTGACCTACCGTATCGCCCACATCCTGGCCGAGCGCAAGGCGTCGCCGTTCGAGATGCTCGCGGTGACGTTCACCAACAAGGCCGCCAACGAAATGCGCGAGCGGGTCGCGGCGCTGGTCGGCAACGATTCGGCGGTGCCGTGGGTCAGCACGTTTCATTCGGCGTGCGCGCGAATCTTGCGGCAGGATGGTCACGCACTCGGCTACGACCGAAATTTTTCGATCCTCGACGAAGGCGATTCCACGACCACAATCCGCCGCGTGCTCGACGATGCGGCGCTGGCCGACTCGCCGCCACTAGAAATGGCGCGCGCGCGAATCGAGCAGGCCAAGAACGAAGCGATCTCGCACGAAGAGATGCTCGCGACCGCTCAGCCCGGGCGCGAGACCTCGATCGCCCAAATCTATCGGCTTTATCAGCAGCGGATGCGCGAGATGAACGCGATGGACTTCAGCGATCTGCAGTTGCAGACGTGGATCCTGTTCCAGCGCTTCCCCGAGGTCCTAGAGAAGTGGCAGCGTCGCACGGCGCATCTGCTGGTCGACGAGTATCAGGACACCAACCGCGTGCAGTATCTGATCGTGAAGACGCTCGCAGCGCGATCGGGAAATCTTTGCGTGGTAGGCGACGAGGATCAATCGATTTACCGCTGGCGTGGCGCCGACATCCGCAACATTCTGGATTTCGAGCGCGACTACCCGGCCGCGCAGATTTTCAAGCTCGAGCAGAACTACCGATCGACGAAAACAATTCTCGCTGCCGCCGGCGCCGTCATCCGCAACAACACCGAACGCAAAGTCAAAAATCTCTGGACTGAAAATGGCGCGGGCGAGCCAGTCACCTATTACACCGGCGTCACCGAGCGCGACGAGGCCGACTTTATCGCGCTCGAAATCGCACGGCTGACCGGCTCCGGCGGATTCAGGCCCGCCGATGTGGTTGTCTTCTATCGAGTCAACGCGCAATCGCGCGCGATCGAAGAGGCCCTGGTGCGCCGGCGCATCCCCTACTACGTTGTCGGCGGCGTGCGCTTTTACGAACAGCGCGACGTCAAGGATCTGCTCGCCTACCTGCGCGTGCTCGCCAATCCCGCAGACGCCGTCAGCCTCGAACGAATGGTCGGCACGCCACCGCGCGGAATCGGCGCGAAGTCCTTCGAGGCTATTGCCGAATTGGCTGCGCATCAGCGCATCACGGCGTTCGAGGCGATAGGCCGGCTCGAGACCTACTCGAAGGTCGCGCTCAGAATCGCCAAGCAGGCCGGGATGCTCTATTCGTGGATGCACGATCTCGCGGCGCGCATGCCTGAGTTGAGCGTCCGGGGGATCGTCGAGGAAGTCGTGGCGCACAGCGGTTTCGAGCCGTATCTCGACACACTCGACGACGCCTCGATGCGCAAACAAAATCTCTCCGAGATGCTCACCGCGGCCAGCGCCTTCGACGCCGAGAAGTCCGGCGGCGGCCTCCCCGAGTTCCTCGAACGCGTCGCGCTAGTCAGCGACAGCGAGCAGATCGATTCCAGCGGCGGACGCGCTGCGCTGATGACCCTGCATACTTCCAAGGGTCTCGAGTACCCGATCGTATTTATCGCCGGCATGGAGGAAGGACTGTTTCCGCACAGCCGCTCGGCCGATATCGACGAGGAGGTCGAGGAAGAGCGCCGCCTCTGCTACGTCGGCATGACGCGCGCGCGCCAGTTGCTCTATCTCACCAACACGCTGTCGCGCGAAATTTACGGCGTGCGCCAGGAGTCGCGACAGTCGCGATTTTTGCGCGAGGTTGATCCCGCCTTGATTCGGCGTATCGCGCCGGAACGCCACACCTCGCCAGTACGACCGCTCTCGCCGCGCGAGGCTTACGTCGACTACGGCGACAGCCAATTGCCCGACGACGAGCCCGGTCCCGGCGGCGACGGTCTTTCAGTTGGCGCGCGCGTCGTTCATCCGACCTTCGGCCGCGGGATCGTCCGCCGGCGCGAGGGCCGCGGCGACGGCGCCAAGGCGTGGGTGAATTTCGAGCGCGGCGGGATCAAGTTGCTCGTGCTCAAGTTCGCGAATCTGAGGTTGATTGCAGACTGATCGCGCCGGTATCATTTCATGGAAGATGTCGTTCGGTTTGCCCGAAACCGTCGCGGAAAAACTTGGAAGTTCATGAAGCGCTTCACTGATATCGCGATTCGATTCTTTCCCGCCCTGTTCCTCATCGCATTGGTCGCGATTCCCGCGGCCTACGGCGCGTGGACCGAGGACGAGTTCGAGAATCGCCCGCTCTACGCGTACCCGCTCCCGCACGGCAAGGACAACATCATCGGCAATCTGATGACGTATCAGATTCAGAAGGGCGACACGCTGCTAGACGTCGGGCGATGGTTCGGCGTGACGGCCAAGGAAATCTCCAACGCCAACGCCGGCGTCGATTGGTGGGCGCCAACTGCCGGCCGCGTAATCCTGCTGCCCGACGAGCACATCCTGCCAGACACGCCGCACGTCGGGATCATAATGAACATCCCCGAGATGCGGATTTACTATTATTTCCCGTCGCCGACCGGCCCCGCTCACAGCAAGGGCAAAGTGACGCCCGCCAAGTTCGTGTCAGGCAAAAAGCATTCGGGTGGAGTCACGCCGACGGTGGTTTACTCGTTTCCAGTAGGCCTCGGGCGCTTCGACTGGAAAACTCCCGTCGGTACTTTCACGGTCCGCGGCAAGACGCGCAATCCGACGTGGGTGGTCCCGCAGGACATCTACGAAGAGCACCTCGAGCGTGACGGCGAAGCCGAGCACGTGGTCTCCGGCGACGATCCCGACAATCCGCTCGGCCACTACCGCATCGAACTGACGCTGCCTGAGTACGCCTTTCACGGCACCAACGTACCGTGGGGCGTCGGCATGGAAGTCAGCCACGGATGCATCCGCCTTTATCCCGAGGACATCGAGCGCCTGTTCAACAAGGTGAAAATCGGCACGCCCGGGATGTTCGTGTATCAGCCGATCAAGTTTGGATGGCGCGGCGACTCGCTCTACGTCGAGGTCCACGACGATCTCTACGGCATGTATGCCGGCCTCTGGGCGCTCGCGCAGAAAGAGGCGCAGAAGCAAGGCCTCACCGATCAAATCGACATGCAGAAGCTCGAAAAAGCGGTCGAACAGAAGACCGGCGTCCCGACCTACATCATGCCCGGCCCGGCGCCCGGCAGCGCCAGCTAGTTTTTTTACGGCGGCGGCGCCGGCGCGACGCTCGGCGGATTGCCGCGGTCAGCGGCGACTTGTTTTTTCACCAGGTAAAAGTAGCGATGGCCGATCCCGAACGGGCCTGGCCACTTGAGCGTACGCACGACTTCCATCCCGGCAATCGGCTCGCTGGCAATCGTATACTCGAAGATTTTCTGCGACGTGATCATCGGGATTCCGCCCTCAAGCTTCATCGTTTCGATCCCATGTTTGGGATACCGATAAAGATCCTCGCCGTTGAGCGCGTAGCCGGCGTCAATCGCTGAACGCGGAACTCCCTCATGCTCCAACTGGTTGCGCGTCGCAACGATCACGCCCATCCCGCGCTGATACGCGTACGTGCCGCCGAGCGACATCAGTCCCATCGCGAGTGTCATCGCAAATCCAGCAGCGATGACCAGCTTCCGGCGCGGCAGCGGTGCGAGCGCGAGCACGATCGCCCCGGCAGGGACCAGCACCAGGTAGTAGCGGTCGTTGTAGAACCATAACGGTATCGTCGCCAGCCAATAGATCGTCGCGGCTATCACGATCGCGGCGGCGCCGCGGCCAAGCGTCTTGAAAATCTGCGCGAACGCAGTAAGTAAGCCCGCGGCACCGAAACTCGCCAGCAGGAGGAACGGATACTGCCAGTGGCCTTCCCACGAAAAACGATTCATCTGCCCGCGCAGCACCAGCACGTTGTGCCATCCGCCGAAACAACTGTATTCGGGCGTCACGGGCAGCCGATGGTCCATCCGCATGAGGATCAGCGACGACGCGAAAATTGCCGCGCCACCCATCACGACCCGGCGCCATCGCGGCGTGGCAAGCTGCAGCAATGCGAGCGGCGACAGCATTGTGCCGAGGTAAAGCGCAGGGCCCAGCACTCCTGCGCGCAGGTAATTCGCGAGCGGCACCATGAAGATGTAGCGAAAGTGATTCTCGTCGCGCTGCAAATCCCACGGCTTCGGGCCGAGCACCGTCAGCCAGATCCACAGCACGACACAGACCGCGAACGCCGCGCCGAGCGGCGTCATCATCTGAATCCACAGCGCGCGATCCCAGCGTTCTCTTCCTCGCAGCCGGGTGTCGTATAGGAACATCGCGCCTGCGCAACCGGCTATAACCATCGCGGCAAAAGGCCGAATCAGAAAACCGACCACCGCCAATGCGGCCACCAGCCACATCCACAGTTGCTCGCGCGGCCCTTCCGCCTTCGCAAATGCGAGATGCGCCGCGATCATCGCTGTCAGAAACGGAATCTCCGTCATGAAAGAAAAACTGAGAAACGTAAAGCACGGATTGCAAATCACCAGGCCAGTCGCCGCCAGCGCCTGCCATCGTGGCGCGCCGCACTGAATCGCGAGCTCATGGAACATCACGCCGCACAGCACCGCCAGCACCACGACCGAGATTTCCAGCGACACCGAGTTCGCTCCGAACGCATGCGCCCACGCCACGCCGTAGTACACCTGCACTATCGGCATTGCCTGCGTGTAGCCGGCGAATCGCATCTCGCCATTGCGCAGAAACCGTCGCACGGCCGATCCGTACAGCCAGCTATCGACCACCGGCGCGTCGGTCAGCGGACGCAAAATCAAAAGCGCGATCACGTACCATCCAACCACCGCCGCTGCCGCGGCCCATCCTGCGCGCCTCATCGAATCCTGCCTTGCTCCGCTTTTGCCCTATCCCTTATACTCCGAAATCAACTCGACACACGGGACTGCGCCGATATCAATCGAATCACACACGATGCGACAAGTAGCATTTCATCGTCCGTCGATCGGACCCGACGAGGAGCGCGAGGTGCTCGACACGCTGCGCTCCGGATGGATCACCACCGGCCCCAAGGCCAAGCGCTTCGAGACTGATTTCGCCGGCTACGTCGGCGCAAAGCACGCGCTCGCCCTTTCACATTGCACCGGCGCACTCCATCTCTCGCTGTGGGCGCTCGGCATCGGCCCCGGCGACGAAGTCATCACGACGCCGTTTACCTTCACGGCGACCGCCGAGATTATGGGCTACCTCGGCGCGCGCCCGGTGTTCGTCGACGTCGATCCCGGGACCTTCAACATCAACCCGGCGCGCATCGAGGAGGCGCTCGAGAGCGGCGCGCACAAGCGCGTCCGCGCGATCCTGCCGGTGCACTTCGCCGGTCACGCCTGCGACATGGATCGCATCCTTAACATCGCGCGCACCTACAATCTGAAAGTCGTCGAGGACGCCGCGCATGCCGCCGGTTCCGCGCGTCACATGGACGGACGCGGGATGGCGAAAGTCGGCACCATCGGCGATCTCACCTGTTTCAGTTTCTACGCCACCAAGAATTTCACCACCGCCGAGGGCGGCATGATCACGACGTCCGACGACGCGCTCGCCGAAAAGATCGCCGTCGCCAGCCTGCACGGGATGAACAAGGACGCGTGGAAGCGCTACGATAAGAGCGGCTCGTGGTATTACGAAATCCACGACATGGGCTTCAAGTACAACTTGTCCGACGTGCACGCCGCGATCGGCCTCGCCCAGCTCAAGCGTGCCGACGACTTCATGCGCCGCCGCGGTGAGATCGCGCGCGCTTACAACGAAGCCTTCCGCAGCGACGACAGCCTGCAGCCCGCATACTCCGAGCCCGGCATCGAGCACGCGTGGCATCTGTACGTGCTGCGCCTCCGGCAAGAGCGCATGAAGATCGGCCGCAACCAATTTGTCGAGATGCTCCGTGAACGCGGCGTCGGATGCTCGGTGCACTGCATCCCGTTGCACACGATGCATTACTACCAACGCATGTACGGCTACCACGACGGCGATTTTCCCGTCGCCGAAGACATCTTCAGCCGATGCCTGTCGCTGCCGATCTATGCCGCGATGACCGACGACGACGTCGCCTACGTGATCGACACCGTTCGCAACATAACGCGCGAAAATCACCGCTGATTCAGGAGAACAACTGTGCGAACTCTCGTAACCGGCGGCGCAGGATTCCTTGGCTCTCATCTATGCGAGCGCCTGCTCAACGACGGCCACGAAGTCATCTGCCTCGACAATTTTTTCAGCGGCAAGCGCGCCAACATCATGCACTTGCTCGGCAACCGTAATTTCGAATTCATCCGACACGATGTAGTCGAGCCGATCCTGCTCGAAGTCGACCGCATCTTCAGCCTCGCATGCCCCGCGTCACCAGTGCACTACCAGTACAACCCGGTGAAGACCATCAAGACTTCCGTGATGGGCACGATCAACATGCTCGGTCTCGCCAAGCGCGTGCGCGCGCGCATTCTGCTCACTTCGACCAGCGAGGTGTACGGCGATCCCGAGCAGCATCCGCAAACCGAATCGTACTGGGGCAACGTGAATCCGATCGGCGTGCGCTCTTGTTACGACGAGGGCAAGCGCGTCGCCGAATGCCTGATGATGGACTATCACCGGCAGAACAACGTCGACACCCGCATCGTACGCATCTTCAACACCTACGGCCCGCGAATGGCGATCGACGACGGCCGCGTGGTCTCGAACTTCTGCGTGGCGGCCCTGCGCGGCGAAGATCTTGAGATTTACGGCGACGGAAATTCGACGCGATCGTTCGCTTACGTCGATGACATGATCGACGCACTAGTGCGCATGATGAACCAGGACACGCACATCGGCCCGATTAACATCGGCAACCCCGACGAGTTCACAATCGACGAACTCGCCAGGCTCGCAATCGAGCTGACGGGCAGTTCGTCGAAGGTGGTAATCAAGCCGCCGCGCCCGGACGATCCTATCCGCCGCAAACCGAACATCGAGCTCGCAAAGAAAGTCCTCGGATGGGAGCCGCACACGGCGCTACGGCCCGGTCTCGAAAAATCCATCGCGCACTTCCGCGAAGTTCTCGGCATCCCGCGAAAATAACCAATTCGCTCAGTGCCATGAGTGCAAGCAGCGCAAAAGCAATTCCTCTTCTCCTGGCGATTGCAATCGCCTCCTGCTCAACGACTCCGCCACCTCCGCCTCCTGCGCCGGCGCCGATCGTCTACATGCCGCCCGACCCCAATCCGCCCCCGCCCGACGAATGGAACCTGCTGCCCGACCCGACCACCGGCCAGGTCGACGTTTATCATCAGGGCGGCTACGTCGGATCGGTCACCGGCAAAGAACCAGCCGACCAAGACCCCCCAATCCCGCACCCCGTCCCAACTCCGGCCGAGTAACTCTTAACATTGGGTGCAGGGGTCACCCCTGCTTTCACTTTAATAAGTTCCTCGCGATCACGACGCGCTGGATCTGCGACGTGCCCTCGTAAATCTGCAACAGCTTCGCATCGCGCATCAGCTTCTCGACGGGGTACTCCTTCATGTAGCCGTAGCCGCCGAAAATCTGGACGGCGTTGGTCGTAATTTCCATCGTCGCGTCGGCGCTGAATGCTTTCGCGTACGCCGAAATCGTGTTGGCGCCTTCGCCCTTGTCGACAAGCCACGCCGCCTTGTACGTCAGCAGCCGCATCGCTTCGATTTGGATCGCCATGTCGGCCATCATGAACTGGATTGCCTGGAAGTTCGCGATCGGCTGCCCGAACGCGTTGCGTTGCTTCGAGTACTTGAGGCATTCGTCGAGCGCGCGCTGCGCAATACCGATCGCGATCGCGCCAATCTCCGGCCGGCTGTGATCGAACGTCGCCATCGCGTACTTGAAACCTTCGCCTTCGCGCCCGACCAGCGCGCTCGCCGGAACGCGCACGTCTTCGTAAAAGATCTCGCCGGTGTCGGCCGCGCGCTGCCCGAGCTTGCCATGCATCCGGTTGCGCGTAATTCCAGGCACGCTCGACGGAAACACAAAGCACGAGATGCCCTTGTGCTTGAGCCGCTTGTCCGACGTCGCGAACGTAACGTACCAGTCGGCGCGCGAACCGTTCGAGATAAAATGCTTGGTGCCGTTTATTATGTACTCGTCGCCTTCGCGCCGATACGTCGTGCTCATCGCGGCGACGTCCGAGCCCGCGCCCGGCTCAGTGATCGCGAACGCGCAGAACGTCAGCTTCTTGACCAGCTGCCCGAGGTATGTGCGTTTCTGATCGTCGTTGCCGGCGATCAGGATCGGCAGCGTCGCGAGGTCATTGGCGCCCACTGCGTTCGAGATTCCTGCGCATCCGTAGTTCAGTTCCTCGACGATGAGGCTCGTGTCGAGCACGCCGAGTCCCGGCCCGCCGAGTTCTTTCGGCACGCCGAAATTCATTAGCCCCGCGGCGAACGCCTTCTCGCAGACATCGACCGGAAAGATTTCCTTCTCGTCGTATTCGCGTGCGCGAGGAATTATTTCCTGCTCGGCAAACTTATGCGCCAGCTCTTTGAGTTCGCGTTGTTCGTCGGTCAAATCAAAACCAAGCATCTTCATTCTCCTGCGCTCGTTTCGCCGCGCTCGGCTCCTAACCGTTAATCGACCAAGCTATGCAATGAAAGAGTCGCGGCGCGCCTTGAAATACCGCGCTGGTCCGAATAGGACGGTAGTTGAATTTGAAATTTCAAGGAGACCCACGATGTCGATTACCCTCATTGCGAAACTTAAAGTGCAGCCGGGCAAGGAAGCTGAGTTCACGGAGGCCGGCAAGGAAATGATCGCGACGGTAAAAGCCGCCGAGCCCGGAACTCTCGCCTACGTCCTGCACCAGAACGCCAAGGACCCGACTGAGTTCCTTTACTATGAGGTTTACCAGGATCAGGCCGCGTTCGACGCACACGGCAAGACCGATCACATGAAGAAATTCGGCGGCAAAATCGGCGGCATCCTCGCCGGCCGGCCCGAGCTGACGTTCCTGACCGAAGTCGCGCGCAAGTAGCGTCACCGCTAGGAATTCGCGGGTCGGGGATGAACTTTTCAGCCTTATGGCCGCGACCTTTCCGTGGTACCACTAAGCCGTGACTTGCGTCATCATAGCCGGCGCCGCTCGATGACTAGGGCGACGCCGGTTTTTCTTCGAAAGGTCCTTTCTGTACGGAACGAAGCTACGACTGGTAGTAGGCGGTCCTGCAACCCACAACCGACGGTATGAACCGAGGTAAGATGACGCACCTGAACCCCCGGAAGGACAAACAATCCTCGAGTCTTATTTTCGTATCTACGCTAGGCAGCCTTATCTTTTTCGCGATCGGGACAGCCTCCGCCAAGGTGACTCCGCCGATTTCCTTATGTGTCAATCACGCCGGCTCTGGCGGATGCCAAACGACGATCCAGGGCGCGGTGGACATGGTGCCGACCGGTGGCACCGCGATCATCACGATTGCCGCGAGCGTCACCCCGTATTTTGAAGACGTCACGGTTTCCAACATGACTGTCAGCTTTGTCGGCGGCGGCGCCGGGATGACCATCGTCGACGGCGCCAACGCTTCAGGCATTCCGACTTTTCTGTTTCAAAACAATTCGAATGGCGAGCTGCACGGCATGACGATCGAGAATGGCAACGGCGCTCAAGGCGCCAACGTTCAGTTCGAGCAGTTTGCCGCCAAAGGTAACAAGGGCGTCGGAACCCTGGTGATAGAGAATTGTGAAATTACGGACGGCGTGCATCCTTCCAACGTGCTCCCCGAAGGCACGGTCAATTTCGTCGGCAAGATGCTGATCATCGATTCCAGCAGTATCGTTAACAACAACGACGAAGGCATTCTCATCAGCGGGGTGCCTCACGCCTTCATCACCAACACCACCATCAGCGGCAATGGGACGCCTGGAGATAACGGGAATGCGGTCGGATGCGGACTGCGCATCTCCAACGGCACGACAATCGTCAACAATGTCACGATCACCGATAACCACTGCATCGGCGGCACCGGGCACGACCAATCGCCGACTCAAGGGGGCGGGCTTTGGATGGATTTCCCCGCCAAGGTTTCGCTGTCGAACACGGTAATTGCCAACAACACCGTTGCCGGCAGCAGCCCTGCAGGGCCGGACTGCTTTGTACCGGGCAAGGGCCTCAAATCGAAGGGCTTCAACCTGATCAAAGACACCTCCTCCTGCAACATCAAGCTCGTCGGCTCTGACATAGCTCCGGAAACCGACCCTTCCCTCGGTGCGCTCACTTTCTGCGCGTCGAGTGGGCTCCAAGTTGAAACACCGCTCGGAGGCAGCCCGCTAATTTCCAGCGGAAATCCGGCCAAGCCGACCGACAAACCCGGCGGCAAGAGTTCGAGTTGTCTGCCGACCGACGAATGCGGCACCGCGCGCGCGATCCGAACGTGCAGTATCGGTGCAGCGGAATGACCGATTTTTATATCTAAAGTAATAGTTTAGATTAGGGTACATGCCTTCGACCCTCGCAATTCTCGGCGGCGATCCAGTTCGGACCCGCCCCTTCCCCGCGTGGCCGGTCTTCGACGCGCGCGAACGCGCACAACTCGAAGACGTCCTCACGTCGCAAAGCTGGGGTGGCTATCCCAGCCCTAATCGCAAAGCCGCGGAGTTCGCCGCAGCCTTCGCCGCATACCAGGGCGCGCGCTTCGCGATTCCTACGACCTCCGGCACCAGTGCGCTCGAGGTCGCCCTCAAAGCACTCGGCATCGGCGCCGGCGACGAAGTCATCGTTCCCGCGATCACGTTTGCCGCGACTCCCTACGCCGCGGTCGCGTGCATGGCGCGTCCGGTCTTCGCCGACGTCAGCGCTGCCAACGGATGCATCGATCCTGAATCCGTCAGGCGCCTCATCACGCGCCGCACCAAGGCGATCATCCCGGTGCACTACGGCGCGTCGCTCGCCGACCTCGACGCTCTCACCGAAATCTCGCGTACGCTTTCGATTCCGATCGTCGAGGATTGCGCGCACGTCCCCGGCGCCCAGTTCCGCGATCGCGGCGTCGGCACTCACGGCAGTCTCGGATGCTTCAGCTTTCAATCCTCCAAGCCAATGACCGCCGGCGAGGGTGGAATGATCGTGACCGACGATCCCGAGCTCGAGCAGCGATGCCAGTCCTTGATCAATTGCGGACGGCGCCGCCCCGATGACGACTTCGAAGGCCCGCTGCTGGGTGCGAACTACCGGATGACGGAATGGCAATGCGGAATTCTGCTTGCGCAGCTCGCGCGCCTCCCCGAACAGATCGAACACAAGTGCCGCGCCGCCGCCCGCCTGCGCGACGGCCTCGCCGGCATCAAGGGACTGAGCCCTGTCGCCCGCGATCCACGCGTCACGCGCGAAGTCATCTACGCGTTTGTACTTCTCGTCGACGAATCCGCGCTCGGGATGTCGCGAAACCGATTCGTCCGCGCAATGCGCGCCGAAGGCATTCCATGCGGCGTCGCCAACGACCCCGTTTATCGCTCCGCGCTTTTCCCGCGCGAATCTGCCGCCTATCGAAAGGCCTGCGAACTGGCCGGCGCAAACCCTGACACGGTCACAATCGATTGCCCCGTCGCGGAACGGCTCTTCGAACATGCCCTCGTCTCGATCCCGCACGAATGCCTGCTCGGCGACGATTGCGACGTTGACGACATCGTCGCAGCAGCCGTGAAAGTGGCTTCCAGAGCCGCCGATCTCGCCTCGGCCAAACTGCAATGAGCCCTCTTTACGCCGGCGCCGCACGAGTGAAGCTCGACCCGCCCGCGGGACTCGCGATGCTCGGGTATGGCAATCGCGTCGGCCGCAACAGGGGCGTGCACGACGAACTCGCCGCGCAAGCGCTGGTGCTGAGCGACGGCGCCAACAAGGTCGCGATCGTCGGCGTCGACTTGCTGGCGATCGGGGCGCGCATCGCCGACGACATTCGGCAACGCGTCGCCGCCAGCACGGACATCCCTGCCGACTCGATCCTGGTTTGCGCGACGCATACGCACTCGGCGCCTGCCTTCAACATCTTCGCGACGCCGCGCGCCGACGCCAAACCAGCCGAAGGCCGCGACCTCGAATGGGAGCGCGTACTCCCCACAAAGATCACGTCCGCGATCGTCCAAGCCAACGACAATCTCGAGCCCGCGACGCTTCGCGCTGCCACCGCTCAGTTCACGCTCGGAACCAATCGCCGCTTGATTCGCCCGCACCGCCAGGTTCAAACCGCTGCAAATCGCTCCGGGCCAGCCGATTCGGAAGTCGTTGCCTTCGGTGCGTATCGCCCGAGCGGCGCCCCGATCGCGTTCCTGATGAACTACCCATGCCACGGCGTCGTGCTGTGCGAGGACAACCTGCTCTACTCGCGCGACTGGCCCGGCTTCGCGATGGACGAAATCGAAACCGCATCCGCATCCGCCTCCGCCGGCGGCTCGCGCCCGATTTCGATTTTCATCCAGGGCGCCACCGGCAATATCGATCCGCGCAGCCGCGGCAACTTCGAAGTCGCCGAAGATCACGGCCGCGCGATGGGCCGCGCGGCGTTCGACGCGCTCGCCCAAGCGCCCTCCATCGCCGACGCCCGAATCGCCGCGCGCAGAGTCCCGCTCAATCTGAAGCTCAAAGACCTCACCGATGAACTCGCCCTCGCGCGCGATTGCGCCGCACAGACCAAAGCCTCGCTCGACAGCCATCGCGGCGGCGACGGCTACCAGTTGAAGCGCCTGCGCGACCATCACGCACAATCACTCGCGGCTCTGGCGGCTCTGGAAGCCCTCGAGGAACAAAGCCGCCGCGACCGCCGCGTCGACATTACTCGCCACGAACTCGCAACCGCGATGCACCTCGCTACCGTAGGCGGCCTTTCGATCGTCGGCATCCCCGGCGAACTCTTCGTCGAGCTCGGCCTCGAGATCAGGGCAAACCCGCATTTCGCGCATTCTTTTATCGCTGGCTACTGCAACGACCTGATCGGATATATTCCCACGCGCGCCGCCTACGCCGAGGGTGGCTACGAAATCGATACTGCGCGAATCGCCGCCGGCTGCGGCGAGATGATCGTCGATACCGCCCTCGCCGCTCTTGCCGCGATGCGGGCGTAACCGTGCGCGAAATTCAACATCGCGAGCTGGCCGCGATGCTTGCGTCCGGTGGTGCGCAGATAGTCGACGTCCTGCCGTCTCATGAATTCAACTCCGCCCACATCAGCGGCGCGATTCACGTTCCCCTCGGACACATCCTGCGCGACGCCCCGAAATCTCTCGATCGCACGCGTCCGGTCGTCGTCTATTGCCGCGATTCCTTGTGAGACCTCAGCGCGCGAGCTGCGGCGCAGCTCGAAGCGATAGGCTTCACCGATGTTCGCCGCTATCTTCGTGGCAAGGCCGACTGGATCATCCGCAAATTGCCTACCGATCCATCCACTTCGTTCTCAGAGCGGATGCGAGCGATTCCATATTTTGTGAACAACCTGACGCCGGGCCTGCGCGAATTCTGGATTCACTACACGGACCGCGTGCGCGTGTCCGAATTCATGCGCGACGACCTCGAACGTCTCGGTCCCGATGACGTCGTTCAACCCGCCTCGTCCGACTCGACAACTCCGCGCGCCGCCGTGCTGAACTCCACAGGGATCTTGTTGGGCGCGATCGAAATCTTGGACTCCGCATCACGAGCCGTCGAAGCAATGAATCCCGCCCCGCAAACAATCCGCCCTGACATGACCCTGCGCCTCGCCGCGCAGTTGACGAAGTCCAATCCGTATCTGATAGTGACAACCGCGCTGGGCGAATACCTGGGCCGCTACCTCCCGGTATAGTCGTTCATCTCTCGATCACTCCGTCGCCCGAGATGTCCAGGTGATACGCGACCTCGCGCGCGAGCTCGTCGGGCCGCACACGATAGTACTCGATCTGCGGAACGCCTGGAGTTGCCGCAATGACATCGTCGACTGCGACGATCTTGAAACCATGCCGCTCGAAGAACCCAACCGCGCTGGCGCCGAATAAATACAGATGGCGCGCACCCCGCGTGTGCGCCGCCTTGCGCGCCGCAACAAGCAACGCTGCGCCAATGCCGCGTCGGCGACTCGCTTCATTTACGTACAGCGAACGTATCAACGCCGCGTCGATTTTCGACTCTACGCCGATGACTCCGACGGGATCGTCGCCGATGTACGCAACGATGTAACACGCGGCTGGCCAATCGATTCCGTCGGTGAGCATCCCGGCGCGCGTCAGCATCTCGCGCACGCGGGCGAGGTCGCGCGTCTGCTCGATCACGAGTTCGCCTGCGCGATGCTTGCGTATCGCCATGCCGCGAACTGCGACCTATTTCTTCGGCGGCGGGAAAAGCTGCACGCCGCCTTCGTCCACCACCGTGATTGCCTTGACCGGACACGATCGCGCCGCCGCGACGATTATCGAGTCGCCGGCGCCGGTCGCGTTGACGACTCCGGACTTACCCTCGGCGTCGAGTTGAAACACAGCCGGCGCCGTCTCCACGCAGTCGCCGCTGCCGATGCAACGAACCTTGTTCACTGTGATCGAAAGCTTCGCCATCGCTACCTCCAGATTCTCAATGAACAATAGAATCCGCTTCGCTCGCGCGCAATTGAATCGGCACGCCGCGTGGCTAATACTCATTCGCGATGAGCCAGATTGCCGGCACCGGAATCGACGTCATCGAAGTCGATCGCATCGAGCGCGCACTCACACGGCCCGCAACCGGCGAGCGTTTTCGCGCCCGCGTCTTCACCACCGGCGAGATTAAGTATTGCGAGTCTCGCGGACTACCCCGCTACCAAAGCTACGCGGCGCGCTTCGCCGCCAAGGAAGCGACGATGAAAGCGCTCGGCACCGGATGGAACCGCAACGTCGGCTGGAGCGAAATCGAAGTCGTGCGCGAGCGCGGCAAGGCCCCGACCATCGCACTATCGGGAAAAGCCGCCACCTTCGCGCAGCGCAAACAAATCACGCGCTTTCATCTGAGCATCACCCACACCGCCGCCCAGGCCATCGCCCACGTAATCGCAGAATCCTGATTCTACTTTGCCGGCGACGACGCGGCCGCCGGTGCCGGCGCGCTCGCCATGTACAGCGGCGCGGGCTTGTTGAGTTGCGCGAAGCTGAAATCGCTCAACGAGTACACTGCTTTGCTCGTATTCGAAACTGCGTAGTACTCCGCCCGCTGCGGCGGCTCGCCGGGAATCGGCGGGGCCGTTGGCCTGACGCTGATCTTGGCGAGCTTGATCGTGCCGAGTTCTTTTCCGTCCTTGCCCATCAGCGTAATTTCGAGCGCCGGATTATCGAGTCCGAATGGTTGCGCACTCGGCATCGGATCGGCGACGATCGATTCACCCTTCAGGTCGCGCAACTGGTTGAGCATCCGCTCGACCACCGGAATATCGCCGTCCGCGGTCTTGCCGCCGACTATCACGTCCCATTTGCCGCCGGGAGCGCGCTTGAGCGTGAACTCGCCGTCAGCAGTTTTCACCTTGATCGTCTCCACTGATTCGGGATCGATCTTCACTATAGTCTTGTTGCGAAAATCCAGCGGCGACTTGTCCAGGCTGGTCATCACGTACTCGGCCACAGCGTAGACCGGCGCGCGCTCTCCGCGGCGCACGTAGATTCCGCTCTTGCCCTGTTCCTTCTGCTTGAACCCAAACAGCATCGACTGCTGCTCGCCGTTCTTAAGCACGACAGTCGCCGTCAGGTGCGGCTTCTCGAGGCCGTACTGGTTGACGTTGGCTGGCGCATCGGAAATAAAATCCGACGCCCGCGCATTGACCAGCGTGCTGAGCGCCATTCGCACCGCCGTGTCATCGGCCGCGTTTGCCGCGGGCTTGACGATCTTCCAGTTGTCGCCATCGCGATCGATCTCGACCGTGTCGCCGTTGTCGCGCGCGATCGTAAGCTTCTGAACGTCGTCGAGCTTGAACGCCATCAGATCGCGCACGCGCAAATCGTTGACCGTCTTGTTCATTCCGGCGCCGAAGGCACCTTCAGCCAGAACTACTGCCGGGCTGTTCGACAGGTGAACATAAGTGTTGAATCCGATCGGCGTGGACTTTCCAACTTCGATCGACGGCGGCGTTTTGTTGTCGAAGGTCGTGATGGTGACCGTCGTCGTCGGAGGCTTCAGCCCGAATGGCGCGAGGTCTGCCGGCTTATCGTCCACAGTGCGGACCAGCGCGCCGTCGGCAATCGCGCGCGCGAGATTGTTGGCCTCGTTCTGATCGGCGTCGGCGCCGACCGGCTTCACGAGCTTCCACGGCTTGCCCTTGTCGCGCGCTAGCACGATGTCGCGATCCGAATATTTGAGTTCGATTTTCGCGATGTCGTCCGGCTTGACGTCGATAAGTTTCTTCGTCGCTTCCGTCTGCGAGTAACGGCCGACGATGAAGGCGTAGCCGCCGACAATCGCGAACAGGACGAGTACGATAATGGTGTTGCGCAGCCGCATCGGAACTTAGGTTGAAGTCGGGCTACGCCTCAATTGCGCCGTTCCCACCACACGACGATCCCGGCAATCAACAGCATCTCGGGCAATAGCAGCACCGCGAATGCGAACACGATCGAGAACTGTCCCTCCGTCAGGCGGAAGCGCGACGCGCGAATCGATCGCGGCCGGATCGAGATCGAATTTTCCTCGCCGGTGAGCCAGTCGGCGCTGTTGATGAAAAAATCGCGGTTGAAGAACTGCGTCACGTTTTGATTGTCGGCAAACTCGCCGCTGCCGTAGACGACGATGCGCGCGTCGCCCTTGCCCGCGCCCATCTGCTCGAGGTTGCCGTTCACCGCCATCACGACGTTGATTGGCCCGCGCGTATCCTTCGCCGTCAGCTCCGCCTTCTGCTGGCGGAACAGCGTATCGAGATCGACTTCGGCCCACGACGTATCACTGGTCATCGCGATCGGCGTGACGGTCAGTCCGTTTTTCAGATTGGGTTCAGCGGTGAGCGACCGCGCCATCGGAAATACGGTGCGCTGCTTGAAGTCTTTGGTGATCGGATGGTCGCCGTAGTTTTGCACGAAGGGACTGAGTCCGAGCGCGGGACCTTCGAACAGCCGCACGACCTGGTCGACGACGATGTCGTTGCCGACCTTGACGCCCCAATCGCCCGCCAGCTTCACCATCGCATCTTCGTCAATTGGATTGTCCGGGCGCTGCGGCCGGTACATCGCAATCATGCGCCCGCCATGCTTCAGGTAGTCGTTCAGCGCGTCGATTTCATGCTGGCCGATTGGCTTGACTGGCCCGGCGACGACGACCAGATTCGCGTCGTCCGGCACCTTGGGTAGTTGCGCGAGCTCAAGTTTGCGAACTTCATAGCCCTCGCCTTCGAGATCTTTTTTGATTGTGCCGTAACCGTTCTGGCCGTCGGCATCGTCGGGATCCGCCTCGCCGTGACCGTCGAGGAACTCGATTACCTTCTTGCTGCTCCTGGTTGCGCGGATGATCGCGTTGGTCAGCGACTCCTCGGTGAGGTCGCTGACATTGGTCCCCTCGCCACTATCGGCGCCACCGTACTGCAAGTGCGTCGTGTTCATCACCGACACTTTGAAACGCTCGGCGAGCTCAGGATGCTTGTCGGGATCGACCAGCTCGTACGTCAGCTTGGGCGAGTAGTACGCGAAGGTCTCGTAGAGCTCGCGCGCGGCGGGATTCTCGCCGCCCTGGAAGAAGCCGTACAGCTTGAGCGGCTTCTGCAAACTCTTGACCACGTTTATCGACTGGCTGGAGAGGCTGTAAACCTTCTCGGCCGTCAGGTCGAGCCGCGTATGATGGAGCGACGAAATGTAGTTGACCGCGACCAGCAAGCCGATGAACGCGATCGAGTAGACAACGGCGTTGGCGCCGTAACGCGCCGAGCGTCCGGTCGAGATCGTGGCAAGCTCGGATCGGCTCGACGTGATCCACAGGACGATCGCAAAAATGCCGCCGGCCAGGTTGACCCACACGAACAGGCGGAAGCCGCTCGAGATGAAGTAGTCGACCAGCCCGAACGTGAGCAGAACCAGGCCGAGGATTCCGTAAAGCGCCGCCGATCGCCTCATCCGCCCCTCTACCTTACCGCCAACGCGCCGACTCGACCGATCGTTGGGTCAAGAACAGCGCCACGAAGATGAGACTCAGGAAGTAAACGACGTCGCGCGTGTCGATGATGCCGGTGACCATCTGCGCGAAATGATCCGGAAGCGAGAGGTAGCGGAGCAGGTCCGAGAATGACGACCCACCTGCTTGCGCAGGCCACGATATGACGAACAGCAACAACAGCAGGCCGAAACAACTGATCGCCGCTATGATCTGATTCTGGGTGAGCGAGCTGGTGAACAATCCGATCGAAACGAAAGAGATCGCCAGAAACGCGAGCCCGAGGTACCCAGCAAACATCACGCCTACTTCTGGATTGCCGAACGCAATCAAGATCAGCGGGAACATCCCGGCCAGCCCGATCATGATCAGCATGAACGTCGCCGCCGCGATGAACTTTCCCGCGACGATCTCGCCGGTGCGAATCGGCGCAGTCAGCAGAAGCTCATAGGTCCCGGTGCGCTTCTCCTCGGCAAAACTGCGCATCGTGATCGCCGGCACCAGAATGACGAGCACGATCGCGAGGTTGTGCAGCATCGGTTCGATCACGCGCTCGTTCAGATTCAATTTCTGCAGCACGTCGGGATTCTGCATCGCCGCGTATGCCGTCAGCGTGACCTCGAAGTAGCGCAACAGCGCGAAGAAAAAGAAGCCGCCCAGCAGCAGGAACACCGTCATCACGACGTAGGCAACCGGCTGGAGGAAATAGCCCGCGAGCTCCTTGCCCGCGATTGTCAGCGAATTTTTCATGCGAACGGCACGGGTCGCCTAGGAATGCCCCGCTCCAACCTCCTCCAGCTTTTCCTCGGCCGTCGCGCCTTCCACGTGATGCTCCTTGGTGATCGCGGCAAGGAAGATATCTTCGAGCGAAGTTCCCGCCGGGAGTTGCTTCAGGTATTCCTCGAGCACAACGCGGCCGTCGGCGACAATTACGACCTTGTCGCAGATCTGCGAGACCTCGGGCAGGATATGCGTCGAGAGCACGACCGTGCGGTTGCCCGAGAGATTGTGAATCAACCCGCGAATCTCGTGAATCTGGCGCGGGTCGAGGCCGATGGTCGGCTCGTCGAGCACCAGCACCGGCGGATCGTGAATGAGCGCCTGCGCGAGTCCCACGCGCTGCCGATAGCCCTTGGAGAGTTGGCCGCAAATCCGATGCGCCATGTCGGTCAGTCCGCAGACGTCGAGCACGTGCTCGAGCGCCGACTCGATCTTGGCACGAGGCACGTCACGCAGTTTCGCGACGAACCGTAGATACGCCTCGACGCGCATGTCGGGATACAGCGGCGGATTCTCGGGCAGGTACCCAATCTTGCGCCGCGCTTCGAGCGACTGCGAAAAAATATCGAGCCCGTCAATCAACACGGTGCCCGCAGTCGCCGGCATGTAGCCGGTGATGATGCGCATCGTGGTCGTCTTGCCGGCGCCGTTGGGGCCGAGAAAGCCGAGGATTGAACCGCTCTCGGCTTTGAACGATACGTCTTTTACCGCGACAAAGTTGCCGTAGGCTTTTGTTAGGTTTTTAACCTCAATCATTACAGGTCGTCCGATTCCAGTTACTCAAATTGACGAAGTGACCCGTACAGCAATTCGAAAAACTACAGGGCAACCGTCTAATTAAACACGCCACGCGATACTGTCAATACGACGATCCGATTATGAACAAACTTTTCAACTTGCTTTCGCGATGCTTTTGCTTTGCGGACTGTATCGGATAGTTTCGACTGATGGCCGCTGAACGCAAGCAACTGATACTGGTCGACGGCTCCGGGTATGTCTTCCGCGCGTTTCATGCGCTGCCGCCGATGAATACGTCGCATGGGCTGCCGACGCAGGCGGTGTACGGTTTCATCCGGATGCTGTTGAAGCTGCTGAAGGACGTGCGCCCGTCGCATATCGCGATCGTCTTCGACTCGCCCAAGAGAACTTTTCGCGACGACCTGTTCGCCGACTACAAGGCTAATCGCAGCGAGGCGCCGAACGATCTGATCGTGCAGATTCCGTATATCCATCGGGCGGTCGATGCGTTTCGGATCAAGTCGTTGATGATCGAGGGGTTCGAGGCTGACGATGTGATCGGCACGCTTGCCAAGCGCGCGGCGAAAGAGGATTTCGCCGTCACGTTGATCACGGCGGACAAGGATTTCATGCAGCTAGTCGGGCCGCACGTGACGTTGTGGGACACGATGCGCGATCGGCGAATCGGCGCGCGCGAGGTGCGCGATCGCTTCGGCGTCGAGCCGTCGGCGCTGGTCGACATCCAGGCGCTGACGGGCGACACGATCGACAATATCAAGGGAGTGCCGGGTGTCGGCGAGAAGACGGCGGCTGCGCTCGTGCAGAAGTTCGGCAGCGTGAAGGGAATTTACGAGAACCTCGATCATATCGAGGAGTCGGGGATTCGCGGCGCCAAGAAAGTCGCAGGCTTGCTGACCGAGCATCGCGCGGCGGTCGACCTCGCGCGAAAGTTGGTGCGCATCGAGACAGACATGGAGCTCAAGGTCGAGCCCGACGAATTCGCGTGGCACGGCGTCGACGAGAAAGTGGCCGCCGACCTGTTGCGCGAGTTGGAGTTCGATTCGATCCTGCGCGAGATATCGCCCTCGCAGGTGGAGCTTCCCGGCCTGGAATCGAGTGCGAAGCCGGCCGCTGCGGTTGCCGGCAAAGATCTGGCGGACGCGCTCAAGACTTTGGCAAGCGCATCTCGTATCGCGGTCGACCTCTCAACGAACGATGCTGGTCAGGAGACTTTGCAACTCGCGAGCGCCGTACAGACAGTCGTTGTCGAGCAGGACGGAATTGCGAGCGCGGCGCCGTTGCTCAGCTCCGATCGGCCGGCGAAATCGTGCCACGATCTCAAGAATCAGATCGCTGCGTTCGCGCGGCACGGAATCGCGCTGAGCGGCGCTGATTTTGACACGATGCTGGCGGGATTTCTGATCAATTCAGGAAAGGGAGAGCCGTCGCTCACCGATCTTTATCACGAGTACCTCGCGCCGCTGGGCGCCAGCAGTCCGCCGGGCACCAACGCGGCGCTGGTGATGAATCTTCGCGAAGCGCTGGTGGCGCGTCTGGAAGCTGACGGCCTCACGTCGATGTACAACGAGATCGAGATGCCGATCGCGCCGATATTGGCCGAGATGGAAGCGGCGGGAATCGGCATCGACGGCGACGCTCTCAAGGTGATCTCGAAGGAATTTGCCGAGCAGATGAATCGGCTCGAGCGCGAATGCTACGAGCTGGCCGGCCGCGAGTTCAATCTGAACTCGCCGGTCCAGTTGCGCGATGTCCTGTTCACTCACCTGAAGCTGTCGGCCAAGGGGTTGAAGAAGACCAAGAGCGGATTTTCGACTGACGCCGACACGCTGGAAAAGCTCGCAGCGGTCCATCCGATGCCGCGCAAGCTGATCGAATACCGCACGATTTCCAAATTAAAATCCACGTATGCCGACGCGCTGTCCGAGGTGATCAGATCGGGCACCGGTCGAATCCACACGACGTGGCATCAGGCGCTCGTGCCGACCGGACGCGTCAGCTCGAGCGATCCTAACCTGCAGAATATCCCAACTCGCAGCGTTGAGGGCCGCAGGATTCGCCGCGCGTTCGTGCCGAAGCCGGGATGTGTATTCGTGTCCGCCGATTATTCGCAAATCGATCTGCGTGTGATGGCTCATCTGTCGGGCGACAAGACTCTTGTCGATGCGTTCAACACCGGCGAGGACATCCACATCCGCACGGCGACCGAGTTGCTCGGAGTCACGCCGGACAAGGTCAATGCTGAAGCGCGGCGGCAAGCCAAGGTGATAAACTTCGGGATCATTTACGGGATGGGTCCGCAGCGGCTGGCGGGCGAGCTCGGGATTCCGCTGGCGGAGGCGTCGGACTATATCAAGCGCTACTTCGAGCGGCTGCCTGGCGTGCGCGCGTGGCTCGACGAAACTGTTCGCATCGCGCGCACGACTGGCTACGTAACTACGATGTACGGGCGGCGGCGCTACCTGCCTGAGCTGAACGCGCAGCCTGGTGGCGCGAGGGCGCAGGCGGAGCGAATCGCAATCAATACACCGATCCAGGGCACAGCGGCAGACCTGATAAAACTCGCTATGATAAGGCTGGATCGAGGACTGAGAGAGCGCGGGCTTGCGGCCCGGATGATACTTCAAGTGCATGACGAACTACTGCTGGAAGCGCCCACAGACGAGTGGCAGGAAGCGGCAAAGCTGGCAAAACGCGAAATGGAGGGGGTAGCCGAACTCAAAATTCCACTTAAGGTGGAGCTGAAATCCGGTCCAAACTGGGCCGAGATGGGCGGGGCAGCGTGACAAACACGCTGAATTTAGTCGCTAGCCCCTGCGTCTACTCAAGTTGAGAACACCAGGCCGCCAGGACGGTGATGAAGCCGAACTTATCGAACGCTCGCGCAAGGGCGATTCGGAGGCATTCGGCGTTTTGGTGGAGCGATACCAGCGCCGCGTGGTCGGAGTCGCGCTGGCGGTGGTGCACAATCAGGATGACGCGATTGAACTGGCGCAAGAGACATTTGTTCGCGCCTACGAAAACCTCGCAAAGTTCGAATCGCGATCGAGCTTCTCAACCTGGCTCTATCGGATCGCGGCCAACCTCGCGATCGACTTCTGGCGCCGCGAGGGCCGGCACGTCGTGCTGCGCGGCGAAGATGCCGAAAACGAAATCGGCAAGTTGCCGACCACCACGGGAGACTCGTTCAAGGAAGTCAGCCGCAGTGAACTCTCAGCGCGACTAAAGCAAGCGCTGGAGGAGTTGACGCCAGAACATCGTGCAGTGATACTTCTACGCGAAGTCGAGGGAATGTCGTACGACGAAATTAGCGACGTTTTGCAGTGCCCAAGAGGGACGGTCATGAGCAGGTTGCACTATGCTCGAACGCACCTGCGAACCATATTGAAGGACGTGGCCGGGAGCTGAGCGAATATGGCTGAATGCGGTGAAATAAGCATGATGCTCGGCGCGTTCGAGGACTCGGAACTCGAACCGAACGAGATGCAGGAGGTCGCGTTTCATCTGGCGCGATGCGAATCCTGCACCGGCATCCTCGCCGATTACTCGACGCTTGGACGTGACCTCAGATCGATTGCCGCCGAGCCATCGCTGGCTGGTTTTTCGAGCGCGGTGATCGCCCGCGTCGATCGACTGCCGCAACCGGTGCTCACGCGAATCGCGCGGCTCCTCAGGCGCCAGGTGGATTCTCTTGGCGCAGGCCTCGCGTGGGGCGGCGCAGTCGCGGCAGTCGCGGTCTTGACGATCGTTCTGATGACGCCGTTGGCCCAGCAGTTCGCAAATCGAAGCGCGAGTCCGGGGTCGTCGATTGCGACGGCAACACACGAAGCAGCGCCGGCCGCGAATCAAGTGGCTCAAGCGGCGTCGAACGAGCCGACGATGGCGGACAACGATTCGCACGCGGACATTTCGCGGCTTGAGTCCGAGAACCACTCGGTAGCTGTGTGGAGCGAGCCGCGCAGGGACACGACGGTTATCTGGTTACCGGATCAGCCTTAGGTTGCCATGACGCTGCGCCCCGGTAGCCTCACCTTCCTCATCATCGCGATAACGGCTCTTGGAACGCCGGGGTTTTGCTTTGCCCAGCCGGCGGCGAAGCAGGTGTACGTCTATATCGACTCGGTCATGGCAGCCGATACCAACGAGGGCACCGACCCGCGGCTGGAACCGATGGACAAGAAGCTGCGCGGACTGTTCGGGTTCTCGACGTACAGCCTGATCGGTCACAACGAAGGGCAGACTGACTGCGGCAAGATGATCGCGTTCACGCTGCCGGGCGGCAAGATTCTGCATGTGCAGCCGCGCGCAATCGACGCCGACATGATCGCGATGGAGATCGTGCTGTTCGACGGCACGCGCCCCATGATGACCACCGACTTGAAGCTCAAGAACAACGGCACGCTGATCGTCGGCGGCCCGCGCTACGAGCAAGGGATGATGATCATCTCGATCGGCGCGAGCACCGGCGCCCAGCCGCCGATGCAGGCCCAGGCACTCGGCACTCCAGCCGAAGCAAACACACACTAGCTTCTAGAGCGGATCGAAATACGGAACGACGCGACCTTCGAAGTGGAACTCGCGGGCCAGCGCGATCCACTTGCGATCGATCCCGTGCATCGGCTCCGGCATACGGTCGAGCGGAAAAAACCCGGCGTCGATAGCTTCGAGCGGATTCGGCTTCAGCTCGCCGCCGACGATTCGGCAATAGAAAAGCATTGAGTAGATATGGCGCGCAGGTGAGCCGTACTTCTTGTTGTCGAGCACGGCGATCAAGCGCTCGGGCTCGACGATAAGGCCGGTCTCCTCGCGCGCTTCCTTCGCCACGTTCTCAGCAGGCGACACGCCGACGTCGCAGAAGCCCGTCGGATACCACCATTTGCCGGTCGGCCGCTGGATCATCAGGATTTCGTCGCGATCGTTGAACGCGATTACGCCGCATCCCACCGCTGCCGTGACGTATCCTTCGTAGCCGGCGATCACCTGCTCACGCCATTGGCGGCGCAACGCTTCTGCATCGGCGTCGGTCGCTCCGCCGACGACCGCATGCATCCGCGCGGCCTCCTTGAGCAGTTCCTCGTAACGTTCCGAGTCGAACCCGTCAGGCTTGAAAGCAAGCCCCGTCCGCGCGATCGCTGTTATACGTTCGACGAAGCGCGCCAGTTCGGCGAGTAGATCAGCGTCTGGCATCCGATGTTCCTTGTCGTGAGGTCGCCGAGAAATATAGCATGAGCCGAATCCGTCATCCTGAGCGTAGCGAAGGATCTCGCGCGTAGCGCGTTCTGACAGACGCCGGGCGCAAGGCGTCCGTCGAGATTCTTCGCTACAGCAGCTTCCGCTCAGAATGACACAAGAGGTGAAGAACGGGATTTGTGCGATGAAGTTGATCCTCAGCCGCAAGGGATTTGATTCGGCGAATGGCGGTTGCCCGAGCCCAATCCTCGACGGGCAACTATGCTCGCTTCCGATTCCTGATTCCGGTGCGCCGACGCGATACGCCGACATATCTCCATTTCACTGTTCGTCGATCGCTCAAATTGTCGAGGACCTGACCCGCGGTCGAGTTCGTCGGAACGACGGCGCCCACCTCGATCCGGATTTGCGGCGCGACGCAATTGCGCGCGCTGCGGGATGGCGTCCGATCTTCGGACAGGCTGCGGCCGCGCAGAGTCATCTCGCGCGGCATCAGGTTAGCCGCGGCGACTTATTCCTTTTCTTCGGATGCTTTCGGCGAGCCGAGAAGGTCGCGGCGAGATTCCGATTCGTTCGCGATGCGCCGAGACTTCACGTTATCTACGGATGGCTCCAGGTTGGTAGAGTGACGCCCGCGACCGACGAGATTGCGACTGAAGTTCCGTGGGCAGGAGAACATCCGCACCTTGCCGCGCCCGAACGGTACAAAAACAACACGCTCTATTTCGCGAGCGATCGTCTCTCGTCGATTGGCCTTAGAACGAAGGGCGCTGGAACTTTCGACCGGATCAGGCCTGCGCTGACACTCACCGAGGCCGACTCAAATTGTTCGGTGTGGGCGCTGCCTCGATGGTTCCATCCGAACGGCCGCCCTGCCCTCTCCTATCACGGCAAACCGGTGCGCTGGACGGACTGCAACAATTCGATGCGCCTGCAGTCTGTCGGGCGCGGGCAGGAGTTCGTGCTCGACGTCGACGAATATCCCGAAGCGCGCGGCTGGGTGCGATCGATCTTTCGCGCTGCTCGCTAGCGACTCGACGAGTTGCACACCGACCATGCCGCATCAGCCAGCGCGGGCACTCGCTCCTTGCTCAGGACGAACAGCGGATCGTCGGTCTGGCCGAGCACGAAGCGGGCGTAGCTGCCCTCCATGATGATGGCGAGCTTGAACAGCGCGAACGCTTGGTAGAACGGGAAGTCGCTCATCGCGCGGCCGGTGCTGCGCTCGTATCGATCGATCATCTCGCGGCGCGTGAGCCATCCTTCGGCGGCCTGCATGCTGGAGATCACGCCGCCCGACGCGCGGTCGGTCGGGTCGGGCCAGTAGGTGAGCATCCAGCCGAAATCCGCGAGCGGGTCGCCAATCGTCGACATCTCCCAATCGAGCACGGCGATCGCGCGCGCAGTCTTCGGATCGAACATCACGTTGTCGAGCTTGTAGTCGCCGTGGACGATCGTCGGCGCGGGCGATTGGGGGATTCGCGCGCGCAGCCACTCTTTGACTTTCTCCATCACGGGCAGCGGGCGCGTATGCGGGATCGTGCGCTCGAGCTGATCGGTCCATCGCTTGAGCTGGCGTTCGAGGTAGCCGTCGGGACGGCCGAAGCCTTCGAGACCCGCCGCGCGCCAATCGACATTCTGCAGCGCGACGAGCACATCGACCATCTGCTCGCTGACTTGCCGGCGCTGATCGGGCGTTTGCGCGAAATGCTTGTTGTCGGCGCGGACGACGTCGCCACGCATGTACTCCATGAGGTAAAACGGCGCGCCGATGTACGAGGGATCGTCGCACGAGGCGTACACGCGCGGCACCGGCACTGCGCTCTCCTGCAGCGCTTTCACGACCCGATACTCGCGCATCATGTCGTGCGCAGTCGGGAGCAGCGGACCGCGCGGTGGGCGGCGAAGCGCCCATGAGTTTCCGTCGAAGTGAATCAGGTGAACCTCGTTGGAGTGGCCGAACGAGATATTTTCGGAACGAAGCGCGGCGGTGTCGCCGAGCTTGCGTTCATCGAGGAAGCGCTTGAGGCCAACGAGATCGACCGTGGCGGACGGTCCGGTTTTTTCCTGCGTCGAAGTACTCATCGACCGTACTGTTTTCGCAAACGCGGCACGCGGTCAAGTGGCGGCTCGTCTTGCGACGGCAAAGCGCGGACCTATACAACGAATTGGAGTGAACACGGCGACCAGGTTGAACGACAGTCCTAGCACCCGACAGATGGCCGCGATATTCCGCCTCGCGCGGCCCCATCAGTGGATCAAAAACACGCTGGTACTTGCGGCGCTGGTATTCGGCCGGCGCCTGTTCGTGTTCCATGACGACGTGCTTGCGGTAATTGCGTTCGTTGCGTTCTGCGCTCTGTCGAGCGCCGGGTACGTTTTGAATGACATCGCGGATCGCGACGCCGATAGGCTGAATCCGGAAAAGTGCGACCGTCCACTGGCGCGCGGCGATATAACCGTCGCCGCTGCAGGCAGGGCCGCAGTCGCTCTAGCGGCGATCGCCGTCGTACTCAGCATCATACTGGGCCGCGCGTTCGTGGGCATCGCGGCCGTGTATGCGGTCCTTCAGTTGGTCTATTCGCTTTGGGCGAAGCATCAAGTGATCATTGACGTGATTGCGGTCGCGATCGGTTTCGTGCTGCGCGCATTCGCGGGCGGCGTCGCGATTGACGTCGCGGTGTCGCCGTGGCTGGTCTTCATCACGTTCGTACTGGCGCTGTTCCTGGTGCTCGCGCGGCGGCGGCACGAGCTGATCGCGTTGGGCGACGACGCTATCGCCCATCGCAGCGCGCTCTCCCAATACAGCGTCCGGCTGGTTGATCAGATGATCTCGATCGTCGCCGGCGCGACTCTGGTCAGCTACATGATCTACACGGCGTCTGCCGAGGTCGAGGCGAAGCTCGGGACGAGCCATCTCTACCTGACCGTGCCGTTCGTCGCGTTCGGAATCCTCCGCTACCTTTATCTGATCGACGAACGCAACGAAGGCGGCGACCCCGCGCGCGCATTAATCAACGACCGGCCGCTGATGCTCGCCGTCGCACTTTGGATTCTTACCGACATCGCGTTGCTGTACTTTTAGGGCAGCTGTTGGCGCGTCCGCGCGCGGAAAATCAGCGCAGCCCCAAGATAGGTGATCAGTACGATGAGAAACCCCGGGTGCGGAACTGCCTTGATTAGGCTGGTCACGACGCATACGGAAAGCATCGCGGCGCCGGCGAGCAGCGCTGCGGTGCCGGAGGGTTCGGCGACCTCGTAGCCATCCCACGCGGCGAGAATTCCGAACACGCAAGCGGGCAGCAGCAGCAGGATGTCCTGGCTCCATGCGAGCGGCGACAGCAGAATCGCCAATGCGACCCACAGGCCGAACAGCAGACCGTCGAGATCGCTGCGTGCACGGCCGGTTGTCGTGAGTGCGATCGCGATTGCGAGTAATGCGAAGTCGAAGAGCGCGGTGAATCCCCAGACCGCGAAGAACGGTTCACCGGCGCCGCGAGTGCCTGAGAAATGCGCGACGCATTGTCGCACAAAAGCGAGCACAGTGAGTCCACCGTGCCCCGTGATGCGATAGCTGATCGGCAGTCCGTTCGTCACCAGCTCGATCCAGTGAGCAGGATTCGTTGCCATTACGCCTACGGCGAAAAATGCGACCGTCCAGGCCAGCGCACGCCAATTGCGGGCAAACAGGAAGTATCCGGCAACTCCCGCGGGAAAAACTTTCAGCAACGCGGCGAGCGCGAGCCACAGGCCCGCGATAGCCGGACGATTGCGCCGCGCGCAATACCACGCACCGCACAAAAGCGCCAACAGCATCGGCGCAATCTGACTCCATGACAACGCGGCGGAAAACGGCCGCGAAATCAGCACCAGCGAGAGAACGACGATCGTCGGCACAATCTTAAGCGGCGAATCACCACCGAGCGCCAGCAATAGCATCGCCGCCGCCATGCACAGGACCTGCGCGCCCTGCCAGAGCCAGAATGCGGTCTTCTGCTGAACGTGCGCGAGCGGCGAAAATATTTCGATGAAGGCAGGCGTGTAGTTGCATCCAAGCATCGGGCCGCGCTGGTCGGTCCACGGGTTGCCGCCGCCCGAATAGTCGGTCCACCAGCCGTAGAAGACGAGGAAATCGAAATGATCGTATCGATGGGAAACGGCGCGGAGGCGCTGAGCGAGCAGGAGCGCGGCGATCAGCGCGAGGAGCGCTGCGCCAACTTTGGCAATCGAACTACGCCTGAGAGCCGATGCGTCGATTTTCAACCACTTGAAAGCCTAGTAGTTCGGTAGAACTCCCGTCGGCGCCCCAACCAAGCCGCGCGTCTGGAACGGATTGCGCCCGAACGGGCTGCGACCTACCGACCCCAGGCCGCCCAGTGTCAGCTGGAACTGGATCTGCACTTCGTTGGGATTTGTCGAATCGATGATGCCAAGGTCTGCCGCCCAACAGTCGCACGGTGACTTGAGCCGCACGCCGTACTCGGTCGACAGCATCCGGTTGTCCGCGAGATCGTAGCTGGGGGCAATGTAAACGCCGAGGCGATCAAAAATGTCAGTGTACGCGCGTCCTGACACGAACTGCGCGGCGTTCTTGTTCGTTGCCGGGAAGACCGTCGCGGTCCGGCTCGCATAATTGTATGAAAACTCGATGAACGAGCCTTGGAGCGTTTTGCCCATGTAGATTGGCGAGCCGCTGCCAGTGGCCCACGGCGGCTGAATATCGAGCGACGCGTTGGCAAAGGTGATCCCGGAATGCGACCGCGGATTGTAGTCGAGCTGCGAGCTTAGCGTCGCGATCTGGGTCGCATAGATGTTCAGCAGCCCCTCGACGTCCGAAACATTCGATCCGTCGCTCGCGACCTCGTGCGAGATGTCGTACGCCTGCTGCACCGTTAGTGAGCCGAGTTCCTGAGAACGCTCTCCGTCGCGCACGATATTTCCGCCGCCCGGCGCGAGCGAGTTCGCCAGAGGATCTTCATGGTAAGGACCGACAGTCGACTCGGAATCGGATGGTCTCTCGGTGGGAGTCGCATCGGTGGTCGTATCTTCCGGAGCTTGTTCCCTGATCTTGGCGAACAGGCGGGTGGTGAATCCGTAAGTGATTAAGCTGCGCGCGTTCAGGCGGTCGGTCTGATCGAACAAGGGCTGATTGGCCTGGTAGATTCGCGGCACGTAAGCGTAAGTCGCGAAGGGTTGGATCGTATTCTTCAGCTTCTCGACCGACTTCCAGCCGACATCGTAGACCCGATCGAGGACAGTTGAGATTCCGGCATTTGCGTACGGCACGATTCGCGCGCTGGTGTTCGAACCGCCGAACGGATCCAGCTCGACACAGTTGTTAAACGTAAGCTGCTCGCCGCCGCCGCCGGGACAAGTCGAATTCGGTTTGACTGGAGGCGTTTTTCCGACCGGGATGATATTAAGGTTGCGTCCGGTGGTGTCATAGAGCACGGCCTGCGAACCCACCGTTCCATAGCCATAAGCGTAGTCGCCGAGACGCCACGGCACCGTGATGCGGGGATTTGCGGAGAAGCGGCCGCCGTCGATGCCCTCGTAGCGGTAGAAGTTGACGGCCTCGGCGTCGTAGTCGGCATACATCAGGTTATTGAACATTTCCTGGCGTCCAACAACGGTCAGATCGGGCAGCCGCTGCAATGCGAACTCCTGCGGCTGAATCAGATCCTGATTCCAGGTGCCCTGAAACTTCGCGTATGCGTTTTCGAATTGATCGAGCAATCCGAAATCCGACGGCGCATTCACCATCGAGCCGAAATTGGTACCGAAGCCACGCGACAACGTCCAGGTATCCATCTCGCGCAGGTACAAGCTGTCGCTGACGGAAACCGTATCGCCGTATGCGATCAGATCATCGGTGAGATGCTGCCGCGTCATCGCAATGATGCCGAAGCGGTTAACCGGGATGTGCGGATCGGCGATCTGGGGATCGATTATGTCTTCCTGGCGGTTCGAATCCGAGCGGAGGGCCTCATTGTAGAACGCGCCGTCCATCCAGAGATAATCGTCCTTGCCGTTGGTAAGCCGATACTCGGCAAGTCCGCCGACGCGTTGCGAGGTCTCGAGATCGAAGGCGACGGTGGCGTCAGAACTTTTGTTGATCGCGATATAGAACGGCTGCAGCCACTGAAAACCGCGCAGTCCCGATTGCCCCTCGCGCCCGCTCAGGAAGCCGCTGTGCCGATCCGAGTCGGCGGGGAAAATCGCGTACGGCATCGGAATCACCGGGTAGCCGGCGACGTTGAAGGTAGCGCCCTGTGCGGTGCCCGTCTGTCCGACGTTCACCTTCATCTGCTTGGCGCTGATCGACCAATCGGGCGTGCCTTTTTCGCATCCGCAGGTCGTGAAGTATCCGTCTTTTATCTCGTAGGTCTGGCCCTCGAGCTTTGTGATCTGCTTGCCTTCGAGGTGGTAGATATTCTGCTTCGCCAAAATCTTCGCGTTGTACAACACCATCGTTTCGTTGGTCATGTCGATAGTGCCCTCGGTCGCCCACATCTCGACCTCGGGATCGATCAGGTGGACGTTGCCGATGGCGCGGGCCTGGCGATCGCGGCGCATAATGTCGATCTCGTCGGCCTTGAGCACGCTGCCGCCCTGGGTCATGACGGCGTCGCCCTTCACGACGAAGGTGTCGGTCTTGGAGTCGTAGATGGTTTCCTGGCCGGTGACGTTGACCGGCTCTTCGTGCTCGGCGCGAACCGGCGAGGGAATGCCGGACTTCTTTTTCGGAGCGGGTGCGGCGGGAGCGTCGGCGCGTGCGAGAGCCGGCAAGAGCATCGCGGCCAAAATCACCGCGAGCGCGATCCTGTTAAACGCCCGCTTCAGGAAATAACCCAACTCGCCCCTCCCGCGCCAGAAAGTACGGGTAAACTTCGCCGATAAGATACACGGATCCGGTAACGAGCGCCACGTCGTCCGGCCCCAATTCGGAAATCAGGCGAGCGATCGCACGCATCGGATCCCGCTCGACGTGCGCCGGGCAATGCGCGGCGAATGGCGCGACGAGTTCCTCCGGCTCGAGTGGCGCCTTGGGCTTCGCGCGAGTCACGATGACGTCGCGCACCCGCGGCCCGAGCATCGCGACCATCCGCGGCCATTCCTTTGCGGACTGGCATCCGAATATCAGCCGCGGCTTCACGCTGGGACCGAGCTCGACGCTTAACGTCTCAAGCAGCGCGGCGATGCTCATCTCGTTGTGCGCGCAATCGAGGATAACGAGCGGCCGTTTCGACACGACGTCGAAGCGACCCGGCCAGTAGATCTCGCGCAAGCCGCGACGCATCGCCTCCTCGTCAATTCGCCAGCCCTGGGCACGCAAAGCTTCGAGAGTGGCGACAGCGATGGAGGCGTTCTCATGCTGAAAGGGACCCGCGACGCCAATTTCGAGGTCGCGGAGATCCAGGCCGAGGCCGTGGTAGTCCAGCCGATGCGCCGGCGCGTGCGAGGTGTACGAAAAATCGCGATCGATCAGGCGCATCGCGCTGCCACGCTGGCCTGCGATCGACGTCAGCGCCAGTCGCGCCTCGGGATCGCGCGCGCCAATCACTACCGGAATGTTGTTCTTGATGATCCCGCCCTTCTCGCCAGCAATCGCCGCGATCGTATAGCCGAGATACTCCATGTGATCGAACCCGATAGGCGTTATCACGCTCAGGATCGGTGTCACGACGTTGGTGGAATCCAAGCGGCCTCCGAGTCCGGTCTCGACGACGGCGATGTCTACGTTCTCCTCGGCGAAGTAGAGGAACATCATCGCAACAGTGAACTCGAAGAAGGTGAGCGCGAGGCCGGCCCGGTCGTAAATTGAGCGCAACCGCTCGATGTAGTCGAGCATCCGCGCCGCCGAAATTTCAGCGCCCGAAATCCGAGTCCGCTCTGAGAGGTTCACGAGGTGCGGCTTCGTGTAGAGTCCAGTGCGGTAACCAGCCTGACGCAGGCAACTGTCGAGCATCGCGGCGACGGAGCCTTTGCCCTTAGTGCCGGCGATATGCACCGCGCGAATCCGGCGATGCGGATTGCCGATTACGTCGAGCGCAGCTTCCATGCGCTCGAGCTTGTAGATCTCGCCGCGCGCTTCGAGCGAATAGAGCCAGTCGATCGTCTTTGAAAGTTCGTCCATGCCTGGGCGGAGTTTACCGGCTGGCACCCAATTGCGGAAGATTTCGCGCCGACCTCGCCTAAACTCGATTCTATTACAACGTCCAAAGCGCTAGGTTTTGTTTACTGTCGGCAAGGGGGTGATTCGCCGTGGCGAATCAACAAGCGATCAAACCGTCCTCCGTCCAGGATTTCAAAGCAAGTCTACGCGGCCCGCTCCTGCAGCCAGGCGAAGCGGGCTATGACGATGCTCGCAAAGTCTGGAACGGGATGATCGACCGAAGGCCCGCGCTGATCGCATGCTGCGGCGGCGCTGCCGACGTTATCAACTCCGTCAATTTCGCGCGCGCTGAGGGTCTCGTCGTTGCCGTGCGCGGCGGCGGCCACAACGTCAGCGGCAACGCGGTCTGCGACGGCGGCTTGATGATCAATCTGTCGCGGATGAACAGTGCGCGCGTCGATACTGTGCGTCTCACGGCGCGCGCAGAAACGGGGACGATCTGGGCCTATTTCGATCGCGAGACTCAAGCCTTTGGCCTCGCTACTACCGGCGGGCAGGTGTCGACGACCGGCATCGCCGGCCTCACTCTCGGCGGCGGATGGGGTTACCTGGCGCGTCAGCACGGCCTCGCAAGCGACAACCTGATTTCGGCAGACGTAGTCACGGCCGACGGGCGGCTCGTTACTGCCAGCGCGACGGAGCACGCTGACCTGTTCTGGGGTTTGCGCGGCGGCGGTGGAAATTTCGGTGTGGTCACGTCGTTGGAGTATCAGCTTCATCCGGTTGGCACCGTGTTGGGCGGTCTGGTGGCTTATCCCTTCAACAAGGCAAAAGAAGTACTCAGACTTTTTCGAGATCTGACGGTTGAAGCGCCAGACCAACTGGCCTCTGGCGCTGTTTTGATCAGCCTGCCGGACGGAACTCCTATCATAGGTATTCCGGTCTGCTACAACGGGCCTATCGAAGAGGGAGAGCGCGTCGTGAAAACTCTTCGAGCCTTCCGCCCTATCCTCGTTGATCAGATCGGACCCATCGCCTATACGGCTGCGCAGAAACTAATCGACGGCTTCTATCCGTCCGGACTTCAGAACTACTGGAAGTCGAGCTTCCTCAAGGAAGTCAATGACGATGTGATCGATACGATGGAGGCTTACTGTGCGAAACGTCCCACGCAAATGTGCCATGGGCTGATCGAACACCAGCTAGGTGGTGCAGTAAGTCGTATCGATCGCGACGCGACCGCGTTCAATTTTCGGGACGTCGAGTATAGCTTCATGAGTATTGGGCAAGCCGCCGACCCGGCTGACAGAGAACCTATCACGCGATGGGCATCCGATTTCTGGAATGCGATGCAGCCTTATTCAACTGGCGGCGTGTACGTTAACTATCTTGGGCGCGAAGCCGACGAAGGCGCCGACCGGATCAAGGCGGCCTACGGAACGGCAAAGTACCAGCGACTGTCAGCGCTCAAGAAAAAATACGATCCGACGAATCTGTTCCGGCTGAATCAGAACATCAAACCCACGGCATGAGAGCGTCGATTAGACGGGCACGCGTCGGCGAATTGATTGGCAGAGTAGACGCTTCAGGAGAAGTCGATGAGCGAGAGCAAGCGGTTCGAGCAGGAGCAGATGCCGGGGGCGACGTTTCGCGGATGCGCGATGCCGCGGTCCGAGTTCGATGACGTGGGCCTGGCGGATTCCAGATTCGTCAACGTGACTTTTCGCGGGGCGTCGTTTACGGACATCAACTTTCAAGGCGCCAAGCTCAAGGATGTGAATCTCGCCGATGTCAGCATCGACAACGCGAACATCGAGGGGCTCACGATCCTGGGCTGGAACATCGCAGAACTGATCAAGGACGCGCGGCAGCGAAAAGGTTCAAGCTAAGACATTCACTTGCGCTTGCCTTTCGATCCGCCCGGCGGCGCGCCCTGGTTTCCGCGCGGTTTCGTGAGCATCGCGAGGATTCGCGCGAGTGTGAAACGCATCTGGTGGCGCGGAACGATCGCGTCGAGCATCCCGTGCGCCAATAGAAATTCCGCGCGTTGGAAATTCTCCGGCAGCTCCTGACCGCTGGTCTGCGCGGTGACACGACGGCCAGCGAAGCCGATCAGCGCTCCCGGCTCCGATATATTCAAATCTCCGAGCATCGCGAATGACGCAGCCACGCCGCCGGTCGTCGGATCGCATAGCACGGAAATGTATGGCAGCCGCGCGTCGCGATATCGTGCGATCGCCGACGAAACCTTCGCCATCTGCATCAGCGAGAGCGCGCCCTCTTGCATCCGCGCACCGCCCGACGCGACGAACAGGATCACTGGCAGCTTGCGATCGCCGGCAATGTCGAAAAGCCGTGCGAGCTTCTCGCCGACCACCACGCCCATGCTGCCGCCCATGAATTCGAAATCCATCACGCCGATCGCGACTGGGCGATTTTCGATCTTTCCGATTCCCACCACCACCGCGTCGTTGCGGCCGCTGCTTGCGCGCGCCTGCTCCATCCGTTTCGGATATGGGCGCGAATCGACGAAGCCGAGCGGATCGCCAATCGACATCTCGGTCATCAGCTCGCGCCACGTCCCGCGATCGACGCTAATCGAGAGCCGCTGCGCCACCGTAACGCGGAAATGATATCCGCACTTCGGGCACACGTTCAGATTGCGCTCAACTTCCTTGCGGAACGCCATCTCCTTGCACGACGGACACTTCGACCAGATGTCGTCGGACGGCGCCTGCGTCGCGACCGGCGTTTGTTCGCGCTCAGCCATTGGAATTCTCCGCCGCGGGCGCGCGATCAACTCGCCGCGCCGACTTCATCGCGTCTTTCATTGCTCCAACCAAATCGCCAACGGCTTGCGGCACGTCGCCCGACTTTGAGTGCGCTTCTATCAATAAGGAAATCGCGCTACCGACCACCACCGCGTCAGCCATCGTCGCGACCTCGGCGGCTTGCGCGGGCGTCGAGATTCCGAAGCCGACGCCGATTGGCAAATCGGTAACGCTGCGCAACTCGCGCATGTGCTCGGCGATACCGGTGTCGAGATGCGTGCGCGCGCCGGTCACGCCTGTCAGCGAGACATAGTAGAGAAAACCACTGGCCGATCGCGCGATTGCGCGGCTTCGATCGATAGGCGTCGTCGGCGCCAGCAGGTAGATGAGATCGAGACCGTTGGCGCGCGCCGGCTTCTTGAGCTCGCCTGATTCCTCGGGGGGCAGGTCGACGACCAGCAACGCGTCGATACCCGCGCGCGCGGCGTCAGCGCACAGGCGCTCGCATCCGTAGTGAAAAATCGGGTTGTAGTAGCCGAACAGTATCAGCGGAATCTGCGTTTGCGCGCGCAGCTCGCTCACCATCGAGAGTATCGCCGCCAGCGACGCTCCCGCGCCGAGTCCACGCGCAATCGCACGCTGGTTGGCAGGTCCGTCGGCCATGGGATCCGAAAACGGCACCCCCAGCTCGATCAAGTCGGCGCCGCGAGCCTCTAGTTCGAGCACCAGCTTGCGCGTCGTATCCATGTCGGGATCGCCGGCGACGATGAACGGGATCAGCGCCGCCTCGCCGTGCGCGCGCAGCTCGTGAAATTTACGCTTGATTCGATGTGCCGCCGCCATGATTACACCGTCACCCCGAGCGCCTTCGCGACCGTCTGCATGTCCTTGTCGCCGCGCCCGGATAGATTCACGATCATGATTTGCTCCTTCGCCATTTGCGGCGCCAGCTTGATTGCGTGCGCAACCGCGTGAGAACTCTCGAGCGCCGGGATGATTCCTTCAGTCTCCGACAGAATCTTCAACGCGTCGAGCGCCTCTGAGTCGGTCACCGATGTGTATTCGGCCCGGCCCACATCGTTCAGCCACGAATGCTCGGGGCCGACGCCCGGATAGTCGAGGCCCGCGGCGATCGAATGCGTCTGGCGAACCTGCCCCAGTTCGTCCTGCAGCAGGTAAGTCTTGTTGCCGTGCAGCACGCCGACGCTGCCGGTAGAAATCGTCGCCGCATGATGAGGTCCGCTGATACCGAGACCCGCGGCCTCGACGCCAATCATTTTGACGCCGACGTCTTTGATGAAGGGATAGAAAAGTCCGATCGCGTTCGAGCCGCCGTTGACGCATGCGACGAGCACGTCGGGCAGACGGCCCTCATGCTTGAGAATCTGGCGGCGCGCCTCACGCCCGATGACGGCCTGGAAATCGCGCACAATCATCGGATACGGATGCGGTCCCGCAGTGGTGCCGATCAGGTAGTAGGTATTGCGCACGGTCGCGATCCAATCGCGCAGCGCCTCGTTCATCGCGTCCTTCAGGCTCTTGCTGCCGCCTTCGACCGGCGTGACCTTCGCACCGAGCAGCTTCATCCGAAAGACGTTCAGCGATTGACGCTCGACGTCCACCGAACCCATGAAGACTTCGCACTCGCGGCGAAACAGCGCGGCCATCGTGGCCGTCGCGACGCCATGCTGTCCCGCGCCCGTCTCGGCGCTGATGCGCGATTTGTTCATCCGCACCGCGAGCAGCGCCTGCCCGAGCGTGTTGTTCACTTTGTGCGCGCCGGTGTGGCAGAGGTCCTCGCGCTTCAGATAAATTTTCGCGCCACCGAGTTTCGCTGTGAGATTCTCGCACAGGTAGAGCGGCGTCGGGCGACCGACGAACTCGCGCGATCGATCCTCGAGCTCGGCGCGAAATTTCGGATCGCGGCGCGCCGCTTTGTATGCGCTCTCGAGCTCGAATAGCGCGGGCATCAGGGTTTCCGCGACGTACTTGCCGCCGAACTGGCCGAAGTGGCCGCGGCTATCGGGAACGTTTTGCATTGTTAACGAAGCTCCTTAGTTTTTCGTGGTCCTTCACGCCTGGCGATGATTCGACGCCGCTTGCGCAATCGACCGCGTACGGTCCAAGCGCTGCGACCTCGGCGACGTTGTCGGGATTCAATCCGCCGGCGACAAACGCGCGGCTCAAATCGAGGCGGCGAAGTAGATCCAGTGCGATTCGATTTCCTGTGCCGCCGAAAAGTTTCTCGTTGAAGGCGTCGAGCAACACATAATCGGATCGACCTGGCATAACGCTCGACGACTCGCCCGCCTTCAGCCGGCGCGTGACGATCAACGGAACCGGCCATCCCGCGAGCGCCGCGTCATCCTCGTCGCCGGAGAACTGGATCATGTCGAGCGAGGCAGCGCGCAATCGCTCATCTATGTAGTCGCGCTGCGCGTTGACGAACACTCCAACCACCTTGGCGCGCGAACCGATGGCCGCGCGAATATCGCGGGCACGGTCGACACTAACGTGGCGCGGACTTTCCGCGTAGAAATTCAAGCCGATCATATCGGCGCCCGTAGCGATCGCCGCGCGCGCATCCTCAACGCGCGTGATGCCGCAGATTTTGACGCGAACCGTCATAGCGCTTTCATCAGTTCTCCGAGCTTCGCGCCCGGCATTCCGCCTTTCAACAAACTCTCGCCGATCAGAAACGCGCGCGCGCCCGCCGCCTCGAGCCGCCGAACGTCGTCAGGCGAATCGATTCCGCTCTCCGTGACGATCAGCGCGTCGCCCTTGTAGCCCGCGAGCAGGCGCTCGGTCACCGCTATATCAGTAACGAAAGTATGCAAGTCGCGGTTGTTGATGCCGATCAGAGCTGCGCCGATTTTCTCTGCGAGCGCGAACTCACTCGCGTCGTGCGCCTCAACCAGCGTCTCCATCCCTAGTTCGCGCGCGAGCGCCGCCAGCGATCGCAACTCACCTTCCTTCAACATGGCGGCGATCAGCAGGATGCAATCCGCGCCGGCCGCGCGCGCTTCATAAACCTGGTACGGCTCGAAGATAAAATCCTTGCGCAGCAGCGGGACGTCCACGGCGACGCGCACGGCGCGCAGATCGTCGAGCGTGCCTTTGAAATGCACGTCGGTCAGAACCGAGATCGCTGCCGCACCCGCGTCCACGTATTCGCGCGCGATCTTCACTGGATCGAGTCCCGGCATGATGTCGCCCTTGCTCGGTGACGCACGCTTGATCTCCGCGATTATTGCGGGACGTTTTGCATGCAACGCCGCGACGAAATCGCGCGGCCTCGGTGCGCGGCCGGCTTCGGCAACAATCGCCATCGGCGATACACTGGCGCGGCTCGTGCGCACTTCGACGCGCTTGGCAGCGTAAATCTTGTCGAGTATCGAGCTCATTGTAGTCCGTTGCTGGCGCGGCGCAGTTTGTCGAGGACTTCAAGGGCGCGGCTTTTGGCGATTATTTCGCGCGCCGCGTCGACGCCTTCTTTCAGCGACTTCGCCTTGCCGCCGACGTAAATCGCGGCGCCGCCGTTGAGCGCGAGCACATCTTGCGCCGGACCTGCTCCGCCATCAAGCGCACGCTGCAACACGCGCACCGCATCGTCGAGATTGCTGACGACGAGCGCGCGATGGTCACTGCGCGACACGCCGAGGCTCTCTGGCGTGATTTCATATTCCTTCATCTCGCCATCGCAAAGTTCCGCAACTTTGGTCGCGCCGCTGATCGCGACCTCGTCGATACCGTCGCCGCCGTGCACAACCATCGCACGCCGCGTGCCGAGCGCCTTGAGCGCATTCGCCATCGGCCGGATCAAGTTCTCTCCGGCGACCCCGAGCAGATGAAAGTGCGGACGCGCGGGATTGCCAAGCGATCCCATCAAATTGAAGATCGTGCGGATGCGGAGCTGGCGCCTGAGCGGCGCAATCTTTTTGAACGCGGGATGATACGCCTGCGCGAAGATGTGGCAGCATCCCGCGGCGTCGAGGCATCGCTTCAGGCCGTCGGGATCGCAATCGATCTTTACGTCCATCGCTTCGAGCACGTCGGCGGTGCCAACCGTGCCGCTGATCGCGCGATTGCCATGTTTGGCGACGGGCACGCCGGCCGCTGCCGCGATCAACGCCGCGCCGGTCGAGATGTTGAAAGTGCTCGCGCCGTCGCCGCCGGTGCCGCAAGTGTCGAGCACCTCACCGTCGCGAAGATTTAGCGGACGCGCGCGCGTGAGCATCGCGCGCACCGCGCCGGCGAGCTCGTCAGCCTCGGCGCCCTTGATCTTCAGCGCCACCAGGAACGCGCCGACTACGGCGTCGGACGCGACGCCGTCCATGACTTCGCCGATGACGCGTTCCGCCTCGGCGTCGGTGAGCGAGCGCCCGTCGATGAGCGCTTGCAGCGCGTCGTGAAGTCCGCTCATCGCGCGGTTCCGTTTTTGTCGAGACTGTCGAGGAAGTTCTGCAACAGATGCTTGCCCTCGAAGGTCAGAATCGATTCGGGATGAAACTGCACGCCTTCGACCGCATGCTGTTTGTGGCGCAGCCCCATGATTTCGTTTTCCGCCGTGCGGGCGCTGACTTCCAGCGACGGCGGAACCGACGCCGCGTCGACCAGCAGCGAATGATAACGCATCGCGTCGAACGGGCTCGGAATGCCAGCGAAGATTGTTTTGCCGTCGTGAATTATCGGCGAAGTCTTGCCGTGCATCAGGCGATCCGCGCGTACGACCTTGCCGCCGAACGCCTCGCCGATACATTGTAGGCCGAGGCAGACGCCGAGAATCGGTAGTTCGCCAGCCATCTCGCGCAGAAGTGTCAGCGAGATTCCCGCCCCGGTTGGAGTGCACGGTCCAGGCGAAATGACGATCGCCGCGGGATGAAGCGCGCGGACGCCGGCGACGTCGATCGCATCGTTGCGTTTGACCGTCACGTCGGCGCCGAGTTCGCCGAGGTACTGCACGATGTTGTAGGTAAAAGAATCGTAGTTGTCGATCATCAGGAGATGTACTTTTTCTTCCATTTCAACTTACCTCCTGGCCGCGATTTCGAAGTCGCGCGCGGCCTGGAGCGCCCGCACCATCGCGCGAGCCTTGTTGACCGACTCCTCGAACTCGGCGCCGGGGTCCGAGTCGGCGACGACGCCGCCGCCGGCCTGGATGTAAACGTGGTTGTTCTTGATCAGCAGCGTGCGCAGAGCGATCGCGGTGTCGGTGTTGCCGGTGTAGCTGAAGTAACCGACGGCGCCCGCGTAGACGCCGCGCCGTACCGATTCGAGCTCGTCGATGATTTCCATCGCACGGATTTTCGGCGCGCCTGAGACTGTGCCCTGTGGAAAGGTCGCGGCGAACGCGTCGAACGCGTCGCATCCTTCGCGCAGCACGCCGGTGACGTTCGATACGATGTGCATCACGTGCGAGTAGCGTTCGACGACCATCAGCTCGGTCACTTTCACTGAGCCAATTTCGGAGACGCGGCCGACGTCGTTGCGGCCGAGGTCGACCAGCATCACATGCTCGGCGCGTTCCTTGGGATCGGCGAGCAACTCGGCTTCGAGTTCGCGATCCTCGGCTTCGGTGACGCCGCGGCGGCGAGTGCCGGCGATTGGGCGCAGCGTGATCTCGCGGCCTTCGACGCGGACCATCACCTCGGGCGATGCGCCGACGAGAGTCTGATCGCCGAGGCGCAGGTAGAACATGTAGGGCGACGGGTTAATCGTGCGCAAGCTGCGGTAGATGTTGAACGGATGCGCGGTGAGGGGCGCTTCGAAGCGCTGCGACGGCACGACCTGGATGACGTCGCCGGCCGCGATGTATTCCTTGGCAGCGGAAACCATCGCCATGTAGCCCTCGCGCGTCATGTTCGAGGTGATCGACGCGTCGTTGATGGCGACGTTGCTGGCGCCTTCGAGAAACGGCGGCGTCGCGGGACGTTTGAGGCGCTCGATTATCTCGTCGATCTTTATTCGCGCGCTCTGGTACGCCATTTTCGCCGACGCGAACTCCTCGACCGGCACGTTGGCGATAATTTTGAGTGTCTGGCGGACGTTGTCGAAGCAGAGCACCGTGTCGGTAAACATCAGATGGAAATCCGGAGCGCCGAGATCGTCGACGGCGGTCTCGGGAATCTTTTCGAAGCATCGCACGATGTCGTAGGCGAGAAAGCCGACGGCGCCGCCGAAGAAGCGCGGCAAGTTGGGGAGTTCGGGGGCGCGGAAGCGCTTGACCTCGGCGCGCAGTTCTTCGAAGGAGTTCTCTACGGAGCGCACTTCGACGCCGCGGCCGGGCCGGATGATGTCCATGCGGTTGCGGCGCGCGCGCATCACGAGAAAAGGATCGGAGCCGAGGAACGTATAGCGGCCCCATTTCTCGCCGCCGCGAACGCTTTCGAGCAGGAAGGCGTAGTCGCCGCGCGCGACTTTGAGGAAGGCGGAGACGGGAGTTTCGAGGTCGGCGGCGACTTCCTCGAAGACCGGGATGAGGTTGAATCCCTTGGCCGCCAGTTGTTCGAATTCGTTTTCAGTCGGTTGTAACATCTCGCTTCCTCTATCTCACTTCCGTTTCCGTCGCTCGCCAAAAGAAAAGGGCCGCAGCTTTCGCCTGCGGCCCTTTTTGGAAATCGGTTTTGCGAACGAACTACAAAGCCGGCGCGCAGGCGGGTGCATCGAGGTGCCAGCGCCACCATCCTGCGCAAACATTTCGGCTCGTGAGGTTCATCTTGGAATTAATGATCCATGCGGGGCGACTGATTGTCAACCGGGCGCGCGGTGCCCACGATTCCCAGGGTGAAGTTCAGGGTGGTGAAGTATGGAACGAACAGGCCGCCCGATTCCGTGATCGTGAAGTAGCGCGCTATGCGTTCGATCATGCGGCGGTCGTCGAAGCCGGCGTGTTCATGACGGGGGATTTTTTCGGTTTGGCCTAGAGCGCCGTTCAGGAGATCGCGCCAGGAGAGGCGGTCGCCGTACATCCCGAGCGCGCGATAGCCGAGTTGTTTGGCCACCAGCATCGCGCCGCGCTCGACCGGAATTGTGAAGAAGACCGGGCCGCGCACGTGGCGCGCGAGAATTTCCAGATAGCCGTCGACGTTTTCGTCGGGCAGGTGCTCGAGGGTTTCCATGCAGATGCCGACGTCGAAGGTCGCCGACAGATCGATGTCCGACGGCGATTTCGATTTCAGGATCGCGACTTCGGCGCGTGCGGCCCAACCCGCCTTTACCCAGTCGAAGATGTCGTCGTCGGCCTCGTAACCTACGTAGCGGGTGACTGCGATGCCGCTGCGCTCGAGATACGAGATGGTCTTTGCGTCGTAGCATCCGATCTCGATCACGTCGGCGCGGCGGATTTTAAGGCGGCGCAGTCGATCGATCAGCCACCAGAAGCGGCGCTCATGCAAGAATCGGCGCGCGCGGTTGCCGCGAAAGAGGCGGTCGTTGTAGCTGTCGGGCATCAGCAGGGCGAAATTTATTTCGTCGATTTATCTGACGGAATAAATTCTATTCATCCGACGGAATAAATTCCGTCCTACTAGTGCGAGGTCGTGTAGGCTTGCTTGTATTGCTCGCGGAGCCGGTCTTGCGCGGCGGTCGCTTCCTCGGCGCTGGCATAGGGGCCGACGTGGACGCGATACCAGGTCTGTCCGTTGAGCGCGACTTTAACTTCCTGCGCGTTGTAGCCGAGCGTCTTCAGCCGCGCGACCATCTCGTCCGCCCCGCTCTTGTCCATCACGGCTTCGATCTGGATGTTGTAGGGCCGTGCGCCAAGCGGGAGCGGCTTTACGGATTCGGCGGGCGACGACGCGGTTTCGGAATCTTCGTCGGTATCCTCTTCGTCGTTTGGCTCGGGACGACTGGCCGGAGGCGCCTCGGGCGGCGGTTTCACTTGCGGGGCTGACGCGGGCGGTGCAGGACGCGCAGCCGGAGGCATCTCGCCAACCGGAAGCGCGGGGTGCTTGATCGGCCCAGCAGCAGGAGCAGACGCAACCGAAATCGCCGGCGACGGCGCGGCCGCGGGCGACATCTCGGCAACGGGCGCCGGCTTCTCTGGAGGACTAGGCAGCGGGTAGGTCGATGAGATTTGATTCAGGTCGGGTTGGTTCTGCCGAGCCATCTCGTAGCCGGCAACCAGGCCGAGCGCGAAGACGCCGCCCGACAGTGCGACCAATCCGACCAGAATTAAAAACCCGCCACCCGCTTTGATTTCGAATCGCATCCCCGCCCTCACATCCGCTCCGGGGCGCTCACCCCGAGCAACTCGAGTCCGCCCGCAATCGCATTTTTGAGAATCGCCGCCATGTACATCCGCGCCAAACTGAGCTCGCGATCCGGTCCGATTATACGATTCGCAGGCTTGTTGTAGTAGCGATGAAACTCGCCGGCAAGGTCGAGCAAGTAGAAGGGAATCCGATGCGGTTCGAGATCCTCGGCGGCGGCGGACATGACGTCGGGGAGTCCGAGCGCGCGCTTGGCGAGATCGAGTTCCTCGGCGCCTAGAAGATTCAGATCGATCGAGGACGTGTCAGCCGGGAGCGCGAGATCTTTGGCGGAGCCTTCGCGGAAAATGCTCGCGAGGCGCGCGTGAGCGTACTGGACATAGAAGACCGGATTTTCGGGCGCCTGCTTCTTGGCCAACTCGAGATCGAAATCGAGCTGGCTGTCGGACTTGCGGAAGAGGAAAAAGAATCGCACGACGTCGGCGCCGACCTCATCGATCAGCTCGTCGAGGGTGACGTAGGTCGCCTTGCGCGTTGACATTTTTACTTTTTCGCCGGCGCGCGTGAGCGTGACGAACTGGTAAATGATCGCGTGAACGGGCGTGATGTCGTAACCGAGCGCTTTGACGGCGGCGATGACTTCCTGGTGCTCGGCGATGTGGTCGGCGCCGAAGACGTCGACGATCAGATCGAAGCCGCGTTTGAGCTTTTCGATGTGATACGCGATGTCGGGCGTGCGGTACGTGGGCTGGCGGTCGGGGCCGCTGCGGACGAGGACGGCGTCTTTGGGGAGTCCGAGCGGCTCGCCGCGCAGGAATACGGCGCCGTCCTGCTCGAAGGTGAGGCCGGCGTCGTGCAGCGCTTTGAGGACGGCGTCAACTTTTCCGGAGTTGAAGAGATCGAGCTCGTTGGTGAAGACGTCGAAGCGAATACCGAGTCGCGTGCAGGTCCGGTTGATGTCGGCGAAGATGGCTGTCACGGCCACCGAGCGGAAAATCTCGAGTTCGGTCGTCGAGATAAGCGAGTCGCCTCGCTCCGCTTTCAGAGCGCGCGCGATGTCGACGATGTACTCGCCCTGGTAGCCGTCGGGGGGCATCGGCGCGTCGATTCCGTGCGCTTGCAGATAGCGCGCGCGGACCGATTCGCCAAGCAGCTTCATCTGGCGGCCGCCGTCATTGAAATAATATTCGCGCGTGACGTCGAAGCCGGCCGCCTCATAAAGTCGCGCGATCGTGTCGCCGAGCACACTGTTGCGGCCGTGGCCGACGGTGACGGGACCAGTAGGATTGGCGGAGAGAAACTCGACCTGGACTTTTTTTCCGGCGCCCGGACGCAACTCCCACGCTCGCGGCTTCCAGAACGCGCTGCCCGCGCTCGCCGCGATGCGCATCTCAGAATGCCAGTACGCGGGCGCCATTTTGAAATTGATGAAGCCGGGGCCGGCGACCGAGACCTCGCTCACTTCGGCGGGCAACGTCACGTGCGACTTGATTATGTCGGCGATGGCGCGCGGCGCTTTGCGCTCGGGCTTGGCGAGCGTCAGCGCGATGTTCGAGGCGACATCGCCATGCGCGGAGTCGCGAGGCGCTTCGATCCCGATCGAAGAGATGTCGATGGTCAACTGACCGGCGGCGCGCGCCCGCCCGATTGCGTCGCGAAGGATGGAAACGATCAGTTCTTTCATTGCTAAAGCCGAGGGCGCGTATTGCAATCGTGTCAGATAGACGGCGCGATGTTAAGGCGGGTTGACGATCGCGGCGGTACGATGCGAACGTTGGCGCAAGAGGTTATCCACAATGGAATTGGGACTCGGCGGCAAAGCGGCGATCGTCACCGGCGGGAGCAAGGGAATCGGGCGCGCGACTGCGATCGGATTGGCGGCGGAAGGCGCGTCGGTGCTGGTGTGCGCGCGCGGCCGCGAGGCGCTCGACGACACAGTAACGCTCGCGCGCGGACGCGACGGCGCTCGAGTCGAGGCGGTGCAGGCCGATCTCAACAAGCCCGAAGACGTGAAGCGCGTCGTGGCGCGATGCGTCGAGGCGTTCGGCAAAATCGATATCCTGGTGAACAATGCAGGCAGCGCGCGGCCCGGCGATTTTCAGAAGCTCACCGACGAGGAATGGATAGAGGACTGGAATCTGAAGTTCTTCGGCTACGTGCGGATGGCGCGCGAGGTTCTGCCGCAGATGCAACGCCAGGGGCATGGCGTGATCGTGAACGTGATCGGCACAGGCGGGCTGATCCCGACCGGCGGCTACATGATCGGCGGATCAGCAAACGCCGCGCTCAACCATTTTACGAAAGCGCTCGCCAACGAGGGTTCGAAGCATCGCGTGCGCGTCGTCGGCGTGAATCCCGGGCCGATTTTCACCGACAGGCTGCGGTTGTTTACCGAACGGCGCGCACAGGGACGCGACATGGATGAAGTGCTGAAGCGCATGACGCCGCTGGGGCGTCCCGGCAAGGCGGAGGAAGTAGCGGACCTCGTGATGTTCCTCGCGTCGGAGCGCGCGGCGTTTATCCACGGCGCGAACGTCACGATCGACGGCGGCGCGAATCCGGGGCTGATTGGGTGAGGAACGTTATTTAAATGTGAAACCCCTCCGTGGGTTTCACGCATCCTTGGGCAGGGGTGACCCCTGCACCCAGTGATAGGAAAAGATGCGGGACTTCGTCCCTGTTTGGAGGTTGTAAGGGGGAAGATTTCTCTTCGCGATTGTCCACCTTCCCTCGAGGGTAGGGGTTAGGTTGCTTTGGTCCTCGTCCATGCTGGGTCGCTGTTTAGAGTTGGGTAGCCGGAGCCCAGTTGGATCAGGACGCCGTGGGATGAGCGCGGGGAGACGAAGGACTCGAAGCTGGTGGGGGACCATTCGTGCTCGTCGACGATGCGGACGCCCTGCTCTTTCAGATCGGCAGTTTTCTGTTTGCAGTCGGGGACGTTGAACGTCAAGTGATGCATCCCCTCGCCGCGCTTTTCGAGAAATTTGTGCAGGAACGAATTTGCGCCGAGCGGCTCCAGCAGCTCGATCGAGAGTCCATTGAGATCGAGCGCGACCAGCTTGAAGCCGGCCGCTTCGTTGGCGGCCTCGAACACGAAGCTGGCGCCAAGAGTGCCTTCGAAAAATTTGCGCGCCTCGGCGACGCTCTTGACCGCGATTCCGATGTGATCGAGTTTGCCGATTGGTGGATTTGCCATCGCGAGCTTCTCCAAATGATTGACGTGATGTCGAATATGATCGAATAGAGATAGCTATGCCAGCGACGCCCTGGAAAATACCGCCGCTTATCAAGGCCTACGAGGCGCTCGGAGCGATTGGCGACGGGCGCGTGCGAATCGAGGACGATCGGCGGGCGACGGTGACGTCGTCGGACGGGTCGAAGACCTACGAGGTCGAGACTTCGGCGGACGGGCGCGAGATCGCATCGAACGACAACGCGTCGTACTGGCAGGGCTACGTCGGCTATCCGGCGATCGCCGTGCTGATCGCGCGCGGCTTTTATCGGCCGCCGGCGAACGTCACCGATGCGCTGGCGGGTGTGGCGTGGAAGGAGCTGAATCGCAAATACAAAAACGATTGGGACAAGACGATCGCGGACGTCGAGAAGGAACTCGAACAAGGCGGGCACGATCCCGACGCGGTGCGATCGGAAGCCGAGGCCGTACTGAATTTTCTGCGGACGCTGAAACCGGTGCGCGGCAAACGCAGCCGGCCGCCGGCGGAAAAGCAGGCCGTCAAGATCCGCTAGCTACAGGTACCCGTCACCTGCACGTTGTAGGACTGCACGAGCAGGAAATCGCGCATCGTGAGCTCGGTCGTCACTCCCGAGACTTTGCCGGTGGCGCATTGGCCCAACAGGTTCGATTGCGCGGTCTGCGTGAGTCCTTGCGGGGCGACCAGATGAAGGTAGCCGAGGTCGCTGGCGCTCGCGCTGATTGGATTGCCGGGACCGCCCTTGTCGGAAATCGCGCTCGTCTGAATGAAAACGCATCCCCAAGTCTGCACGCATCCGGCGAGCAGCGCCGCGAGAAGTAACGAGTTGAGGCGTTTCATCGCAGCGATGGTAGTGCGCATCGTGAAATTGAGTCAATCGCGCTGTCGCGCGATGTAGCGGGATGCTAGCGTTGCGGAATTCGCGGCGTGACGGGGGCTTCGATGGCGAACGCGGGATCGATCACACCTTACTTCACGATATGGACTGAGCCGCGCGCGACGATAAGGCGTATCGTCGATACCGATCCGACGCGCAACGTAATCGCGCTCGCCACCGTCGGGCCGGCAATCAGCATGCTGGCGAGTCTGTGGTCGAAGGCGCTGGGCGACAACGCCAACCTTTCGGCCTTCTGGCCGATATCGGTCCTGCTCTACGTCGCAGTTGCCGCGGCGATCGGATTTGTCTCTCTGTACCTTGGCGGTGCCGTTTGGAGATGGGCGGGAAGCTTGCTCGGCGGCGTAGCGAGCAGCGTCGAAGTGCGCGCCGCGATTGCGTGGTCCTCGGTGCCGGGAATCGCCGGTGAACTTGTCCTGCTGATTGCGATCCTCCTGGGATTGCCGGTGCCCCAGGTGACGCCGCAGGGAATGCCCCGTTTCGATCCCGCGTTCTACAGGATCACGACCTTCGAAGGAGTAATCGGGATTTGGTCGCTGGTGGTCCTGTTGAAGTGTATCGGTGAAGTGCATCGATTCTCGGCGTGGCGCGCGCTGGTGGCGGGTCTGATACCACCACTTATCGCGGTAGTCTCGATCGCGCTGATGCTGTTTTTGTTTGCACTTCTCGTCGGGCACTTCTGATCGATCAGTCAACATGCAGACGCGCACTGAGGCGCGAGAACCGCAGGCGCTCGTCCTGATTGCGCACGGCCTGCTGCAGCGCGCTCTTGGTGCCGACCAGCACGCACACGCGCTCGGCCCGAGTGATCGCCGTGTAGAGCAGGTTGCGGCGCAGCATCAGGTAGTGACTCGAATGTATCGGCATCACGATCGCGGGATACTGGCTGCCCTGGCTCTTGTGCACCGAGATCGCGTAGGCAAGCGCGAGCTCGTCGAGCTCGGAGATATCGTATTCGGCGTGGGTCTCCTCGAACACGACGCTCACGCGCGCCTTCTCGGTGTTGATTGAAACGATCCTGCCGATCGAGCCGTTGAAGACGGCCTTGTCGTAGTTGTTGCGCAACTGAATGACGCGATCGCCCTCGCGAAAAGTGCGATCGCCGGAGCGAAGTTCGCGTCCAACTGGATTCAGCAA
>Ga0210383_10000053_pt1 | contig 128791 bp, 123 predicted proteins | sample IncBWC14OmetaG_FD_160072 | JGI IMG/M metagenome (GOLD analysis project Ga0210383, IMG submission 160072) | Forest soil microbial communities from Barre Woods Harvard Forest LTER site, Petersham, Massachusetts, United States - Inc-BW-C-14-O ...
GCTCAGTCCGCGCAGCTCGCTCGCGATACTCACGGTCATCCTGGTCGACGCCTGGCATGTAACACCGGTGGTGATGCTGATGTTGATGGCGGGACTGCAAACAATTCCCGCCGAACTCTACGAGGCCGCGCGGCTCGACGGCGCCGGAACGCTCGCCACTTTCAGGTTCGTGACGCTCCCGATGCTAACGCCTGCAATCGTTGGCGCGCTGATCCTGCGCGGCGTCGATGCGCTGCGAATTTTTTCAACTGTGCTCGTACTGACTGGGCCAGAAGGAGTCCCCGTGCTCTCGACCTATTCGTACAGCCTGTGGGACGACGCGCAGAAACCCCACGAAGCGATGGCCGCCTCGATGATCCTCGCGCTGATGGTCACGGCGATAGGCGTCGCCGGGTTCGTTCTCACGCGCCGCCTCTCGCGCGACGACGGAGCGCTGGCATGAACGCTCCCGCACACAGCGATCGAATCGCGAGCAGCTTGCGTGTTGCGCGTTTCGCGCTGAACACTTTCGTGCTCATCGCGGCCGCGTTGCCTCTCTACCTGCTTGCGAAGCAGTCCGTAACCCCCGAACTCGAGACCTTTGCCTGGCCGCCGCATTGGATGCCTCATCACCTGACGCTCGCGCACTTCATAACCGTGTTTGCAGTCAGCGACCTCCGCAGCGCCGTGCTCAGGAGTCTCGGAGTGGCCGCTGTCTCTGCAGTGATTGCCACTCTGCTTGGCGCGATGCTCGCGTATGCGATGGCGCGCAGCTCGTTCGCGCAGCGCCTCGGATTTTCAACGGTATCTGGCATTCGCCTCCTGCCGATGATCGCCGTGGCGATTCCGCTCGGGATGATCCTGGCGACTGTTGGAATCTACGACGCGCCGAGCGGAATCGGATTGGCTATCGTTCACGCCGCAATTGCGATACCGACTGCCGCGCTGACGCTCTACGGGTCTTTCGTCGCAATTCCTGTAGAGATCGAAGAAGCTGCGTGGATCGACGGCTCGTCACCGTTGCGGATTTTTCTGACAATGGATCTGCCTCTCGTCCGCGGCTCGATCGCGACGGCCTTGATCCTTTGCTTCATCCTGAGTTGGGACGAATTTGGATTTGCGTTACTGGTGCAACAGACTAATCGGACTCTTCCTCCGCTGCTCTACTACTACACGGTGTTCGGCAACGTCGGCCCCGCCAGCGCGCTCGCGCTGCTGATGATGATTCCGGCCGTTTGCGTAGTTGTGGCACTGGGTCCGTCGTTGCGGGGCACTTTGATTGCGGGGAGTTCGCGATAGGCGTGGTCATGGCCGACCTCGTCATTCGCAACCTGACGCGCCGTTTTCATTCTGGCGGAGGCGTATTTGACATTTCTCTCTCGGTGCGGAGCGGGGATTTTGTGGTTCTTCTCGGACCGTCAGGATGCGGAAAAACCACCCTCTTGCGGCTGATCGCCGGCCTAGAATTTCCTGATAGCGGCGAAATTCAAATTGGCGGAACAAACGCAGCGGTGAATAAGACGCGGCGCGACTCAATCGCGATGGTCTTTCAGAATTTCGCGCTCTATCCGCACATGACGTTGTTTCAGAATATCGCCTTTCCTTTGAAGCTGCGGCAGGTGGCGCGCGGGGAGATCGAACGACGCGTAACGGAGAGCGCCGCAAAGGCGGGACTTACAGTCGACCTCAAACGCTATCCGCGTGAGTTGTCAGGCGGCGAACGGCAGCGCGTCGCGCTCGCTCGCGCGCTGGTGCGCGAGCCGGAAATCATCTTGATGGACGAAGCGCTCGCGAGTCTCGACGCCCAATTGCGATCCTCACTGAGGCTGGAGTTGAAGGAGTTTCAGCGCCGCACCGGACGTACCTTCGTGTACGTGACTCACGACCAGGTCGAAGCGCTCGCGCTCGCGGACACGCTGGTGGTGATGCGCGAAGGAAAGGTCGAGCAAGTGGGAAAGCCGCAGGAGATTTTCGATTGTCCGCGAAGTGAATTTGTCGCGGCCTTCGTCGGCATCCCGCCGATGAACTTGATGCTGGCAGAAAGCGCGCCGGGTGGGGAAAGACTCGTCGTTGAAGGCATCGATCTGAAAATTAAAGCGCCGGAAGGCTGTCCGCCGAAAATTAAGCTAGGAGTTCGCCCGAACAATCTGACGCTGGAGGGGGGCGAGGGTCGGGTCCCTATAAATGTAGCCGTCGAAAGTGTTGAGTTCTCTGGCGCAGTGTATGTGGTGCACGCAAAGCTCGGAAATATTTCGATTGTCGCGGAGTTGCGTCGTCGCGTCGAAGTTGGCGAGCATCTGACCCTCTACCTGGACCCTTCGCGCGTATATCTCTTCGATCCTTTGACGGGTTTGCGCGTTGCTTGAACGCTTATGCTCGCGCGCTCTCGTGTATTCCAGGTTTGGAAACGATGACATCCTGCGCAAAGGTATTTTCCAATCCTATTAGCTGACCAATACTGATTAGCGGTATCAGCAGCCAATCCGGGCGATTGTTCAATTCGTAACCAAGTTCGTAAACAGCCTTCTCCATAACGTAGGCGTCAAGCAGGATTCTTAGCTCGTCATGACCCTTAGGAAAGAACGACGCAGGTCCAGCGGCTTCCAGGTAACCTCGTAGAAAGGACCACGACGACCACGTACGCCAGAAGTCAATCCACGGCTGCATGCCGGCAAAATCGAATTTGCCCAAGGCTCCGGTTCTTAGTTGCGCGATTGTCGAAGTAAGTGCCGCGTAGTGAAACGAGCGCAGCATCCCGGCTACGTCTCTCAGTGCCGAGCGTTTGCGACGGCGCTCGCTCAAGGGACGCGCCGGCTCGCCCTCGAAGTCGATGATGGCGAAGTCCTTGCCGGTGTATAGGATCTGTCCGAGATGCAGGTCGCCGTGGATGCGCATCCGCGTGACGCTCAATCGGTATCGCAGAAAAGCGTCGAATCGAGCAGTGATCAAGTTCTGATGCGAAGCGATCAGTTGCGCCTGATCGCGCAATTTCGCCGGGATAGCTGCCGCCCGGCCGTTGACAGTGCGCATGACGCGTGCGAGCGAATTCTGCATCGATTGAAACGTCGAGCGTTGTTGGAGTGTCGAGTAGGGCTCGGGGGCGAAATCGGGTTCGTCAGCTGTGGAAGCCAACGCCAGATGAAGCTCGGCCAGACGCTTGCCCATCAAACGCGCCGCGTCGAGGTAATGGCCAATCAACTCGAAGGCTAGGGGATCTGGCTCGTTCAGATCCAGCAACTCGACAAGTGTCTTCTCCGTGGACGGCGCCGGGTCCGACCTGGTTGCCGCGTTTTCGAGAAAGCGGTCCAATTCTCCTAACGTGAACTGCCACGCATCGCCTTCGTTCGGGACGAAGCCCTGCAGTATCGCGAGATTTTTTCGCTCACCGTTTTCGGAGCGGTAGTCGATCCAGCCTGCCAGCGGAGGGACGTGAGAGAACATCTCGTGCGAGGTCAGGAACCGTCCGATTTCGAGATCCGGATTCACGCCCGCTTCGATGCGCCGAAACAGTTTGACTATGAAGCGATCGCCATAAACCGCCGAGCTATTGCTCTGTTCTGCCTTCAGCACGCGGGGTTCGAGCGGCGACTGCGGATCGCCACGCAACTGATGGAAGGCCTCGGTCGTGCTAGACAAAATCTCGCCGAACGACGCTCGATGTCGCCGGCGTCGTGCGATTGTCTCGATTAGCGCATTCAGAAAGTCAGGGTCGACAGCCGCATCGTATAGGATTCCGTCGCCGTCGCCATTGCGCCCTGCAGTAGTCACTTCAGCGATCACATGCTCCGGCCATCGCGTTCGCACGTCACGCCCGCGATCGCCGGTGGCGATAGCCAGTGGCAACAGATAAGTCTCCGGCTCGGAGTTGGAGTATTCAACATTCAGCAGTGCTAGTTGGGGAACGGCCGGACCTTCCATCATAGTCACCGTGCTCGCGATCCGAACCCTGGCTATCGTGCCAGCCTTCGCGCGAAACCATCGGCAATACGGAAGGTAGCGAGGCAAAAGTCGCTCTAGCTCTTCGCGATCATCAGCGTGCAAGCTGCCATTGAAGCCCTCTCTCATCTCGATGCGTGGAATCACATACTCGGAGTGCTCGACAGCGGCGGACGCTATGGGTTGTTCGAGAGAGAACCAGAAAAACCCATGCGGCCCGAGTGTGAGCAGGTAGGGCAGATCTCCGATCGGGGGGAAAGGCGTGCGACCAAACAGTTCGATCGGTACCGAACCCTTGAACCGCGCCAGATCGAGTTCGACATACTGGACGAACCGCGAGAGGTTCGCGACAACCAGTATAATCTGGCCTTCATGTGCACGGATAAAGGCCAGCACGTGCGAATTTTCGGGGTTGAGAAACTCCATCGATCCCCATCCGAATGCCTTGATCTGTTTGCGCAAAGCGATTAACCGGCGCATCCACCAAAGAAGCGAATGGCGATTACTCTCGTGAGCTTCGACGTTGACGCTTTGGTAGTGGTACTCGGGATCGATTATCACCGGCAGAATGAGGCGCTGGGGGTTGGCCGAAGAAAAACCGGCGTTGCGGTCCGCGCTCCACTGCATAGGAGTACGAACCGCATCGCGATCGCCCAGATAGACGTTGTCGCCCATTCCGATTTCGTCGCCGTAATAAATGAAGGGAGATCCCGGTAGCGAGAACAGCAACGCATTGTTCAATTCGATAGTACGTCGATGGTTACCGAGCAGGGGCGCAAGGCGTCGGCGAATACCAAGGTTGACTCGCATTCGCGCATCCTGCGCGTAGGCGCGATACATATAGTCGCGCTCTTCGTCAGTTACCATCTCGAGAGTCAGTTCGTCGTGATTACGTAGAAATAGTGCCCACTGGCAGGTCGCATCGATGTCCGGAGTCTGGCCCCAGATATCGGTTAGCGGAAATCTATCTTCCATCCTCACCGACATGAACATCCGCGGCATCAGTGGAAAGTGGAACGCCATATTGCATTCCTTGCCTTCGGCCAGGTAGGCAACGGCTTCTTCCGGCCACTGATTTGCCTCAGCTAGCAGCATTCGGTCGCTGAATTTGCGGTCTACATAGGCACGCAGTTCCCGCAGAAATGCGTGGGTCTCGGGAAGGTTCTCGCAATTTGTTCCTTCGCGTTTGAATAGGTATGGGACCGCATCGAGCCGAAGGCCATCCACACCAAGACCCATCCAGAATGAGATCACTCGCCTGATTTCGCGGACGACCGCCGGATTATCGTAGTTGAGATCAGGTTGATGAGAGTAAAACCGATGGAAATAGTAAGCCCTGGCGACGGGGTCCCATGACCAATTGGATGGCTCGAAGTCCTGAAAAATGATCCGCGCATCCTTGTAGCGTTCCGGCGTATCGCTCCAGACATAGTAATCCCGATGTTGACTTCCGACAGGTGAGCGTCGGGCTCGCTGAAACCATGCGTGACGATCTGAGGTGTGATTGAGTACCAACTCTGTTATTACTCTTAGACCATACCTATGGGCTTCGCGTATGAATGTTTTGAAGTCGCGGAGAGTGCCGCAGTCGGGATGTATATCGGTGTAGTCCGCGATATCGTAGCCGTCGTCGCGCATAGGCGAGGGATAGAACGGGAGCAACCATAGAGTCGTAACTCCCAAAGACTGTATGTAGTCCAGCTTGGCAGTTAGACCGGGGAAATCACCCAAACCGTCGCCATTGCTGTCATAGAAAGAGCGAACGCGAAGCTCGTAGAAGATGGCGTTTTTGTACCACAGAGGATCAGACTTAGTGCTGCTATCAGATTGATGCTTTGTAGGCACGTCTGGAACTCACACGCGCTCTCCAACGCGCAAAATATGGGCAGGCTCGGAAGCTGGATCGAGCCGCACGTAGTTACGGTCGGACCAGGCGTATTCGGCCCCAGTCAGGAGGTCTGTGACTCGAAAAGTGCTGCCCGGTGCGACGCCGACCACCTCTGGCGGGACGAGCGCCGTGCACTGTTGTGCGTTCAGAGGATCCAAATTGACCGCGACAAGGATAACATTCCCTTTGTCTTCGGTAGCTTTGGAGAAGAACAGGATTTGATCGTTGTCGCTATCCAGCAGCTGCAGATTGAGAAACTGTTGGAGCGCGGGATTATCGCGACGAATCGAGTTCACGCGACCGATGAACTCCTTGATGTTTCCGGGTTGGTTCCAGTCGCGGGGTTTGAGCTCGTATTTCTCGGAGTTCAAGTATTCTTCGGTTCCCGGGATTGCCTGGCGTTCGCACAATTCAAAGCCGCTATAGATTCCGTAGGACGGCGACAACGTCGCCGCCAACACCAGCCTCATCTTGAAGGCCGCGGGTCCTCCGGTTTGCAGCACGGGAGGAAGGATATCGGGAGTGTTCGCGAAGAAATTCGGCCGAAAGTATTCCCGCATAGGAGTTTGCGTCAGCTCGGTCATATACTCAGTCAATTCGAGTGTGGTGTTGCGCCACGTGAAATAGGTATACGACTGAGTAAATCCGGCCTTGGCAAGTGCCTTCATCATCTTAGGCCGTGTGAAGGCTTCGGCGAGGAAGATTACTTCGGGATTCGCGGCCTGCACTTTATTGATTAGCCAATTCCAGAACTGCACGGGCTTGGTGTGAGGATTGTCGACGCGAAAGATCTTGACACCGCGATCGATCCAAAATCTCACTACGCGCTCGATCTCTTCGAACAATCCGCGCTGATCCGGGGTATCGAAGTCGATCGGAAAAATATCCTGGTACTCTTTGGGCGGGTTCTCGGCGTACTTAATGCTGCCGTCAGGTCGATGATAGAACCATTGCGGATGCTGGCGGACCCACGGATGGTCCGGCGAGCATTGAACCGCGAGATCGAGAGCCACTTCCATTCCAAGACGATTGGCGGCCGCGTTGAAACGATCGAAGTCGGCGAGCGTGCCGATCGACGGATCGATAGCCGTATGCCCTCCGGCCTCACTTCCAATGGCCCACGGACTCCCGGGCGAGTTTGGCTGGCCGTCGAGAGTATTGCCCGGACCCTTGCGATTGGTGTGACCTATAGGATGAATCGGTGCGAGGTACACAACGTCGAATCCCAGGTCGCGCAGGCCTGGCAGACGACGCTCGGCATCCTGAAAGGTGCCGGACTTCGCTGAATCGGATCCCTGCGATCGCACAAACATTTCGTACCAGGTTCCGAAGCGCGCTTTCGCACGATCGACAACCAGTTCGAGCATCGGTTCGACCCGCGTGTCGTTAAATCGTAGGCCGACGCGACCTGCTGCAAGAGAAATTTCCACGTCGCTGACTATCGCGAGAGCTTGCGCTGGATCTCTGGTCGTCCGCAGTCTTGAAAGTGCCTGCTCGAGCAAGTCACGATCGGCGCCTCTCGCGTTCGAGAGCATTTCCTCCAACAGAACAATTCCCTCAAGCACATCACCGGCGACCGGCCGCACGCCTTTCACTTTTTTGGTAAAGTCCTCGAGCCACGTAGCAAAGAGGTCGGTCCAGGCTTCAATCGTGAACACGTAGCGTGCGTTGTCAGCCGGATAAAAGACTCCTCGCCACCGATCGTTGTCGAGCGCGACCATAGGGGTTTCGTCAAAGACCTCGTCCCGCTTGCGGCGCCATTTGACCGCCGCGCGCAGTACTTGGTGCCCATCACGGAAAATGTCGGCTTCGACGACGCATCGCTCACCTGCAATTCGCTTTGCGGGATAGCGGCCGCCGTCAACCGAAGGCGTTACGTCTTCGATGACGATATGACTCAGGCGCCCTCTCGACGAAGGCAGAACTGAATCGGAATGTGCTTGAGACGAGCTCATCGCAGGCCGCGGAGTCGAACTCAATCAGAGCAATTTCGAGGCCGATACTGGCCGACACGATGGGCCGTGAAGTTCGGTGGAATTTGGCGGCAAATGGCCATTGATCATCGCGCTGGTTGAAACTTGGAAATTTTTACATACCTGGATTTGACTGCGCCCAGAGCCCAAACGTGTGTCCACTAGCGTCAGCTTCAGATCATCCTGAGACCTCTCCCGACGGCTAGATTGCGGGATTGAGGCGTGCAGAGTGCTGCCCCGAAAAAAGGAAGCGCTCGATCGCCTGGATCAAGCGCTCGGGTTCAACCGGCTTGACGATGCACTGCTGGAAACCTTCGGCCAGCGCGCGCTCTTTGTCGTTGCCGCTCCCGAGGCCGGTCAACGCGAAGGCGATCATTTCCTGTTCCGGAATTCGCTCGCGAATTGTGCGAATAAGTTGATAGCCGTCAATTGCAGGCATGCCGATGTCGCTCAGCAGGACGTCGGGCCTCGAACGAGCAATTGCGGCCAGCGCATCTTCAGCTGAAGCAGCCGTCACCGTTTGCGCGCCATAGTATCGCAGGATTTCGGCTAGCACTTCGCGTGAATCGATTTCGTCATCGACGACCAATATCGAAACGCCCGAGAGCTTCAGAGGTTGCGGGCCAGTCAGAGTCTGAGTGCGTGCTACTGTCGTCGCCCCGGCGTTCATAAGCGGCAGCCGGACGGAGAAGCTGGCCCCTCTTCCCGGACCATCGCTGGCTGCTTCAACAGTGCCAGCGTGAAGCTCGACCAGATGACGCACTATTGCGAGGCCGAGACCCAGGCCCCCGTGAGCGCGATTGCTGCCGCTGTCGGCCTGGCTGAACCTATCGAACACTCGCGGTAGGAAATCAGGAGAGATCCCTTGTCCGGTGTCGCTCACGGTCAACTTCAGCTCGTCCTCATACTGTTCGGCGCGAACCATCACCCGCCCGCCGCGTGGCGTGAATTTGATCGCGTTGGACAGCAGGTTCCAAACCACTTGTTGAAGCCGATCGGCGTCGCCTCTGACTTCATCGGCTTGAGCAGTGATGGCGGATTCAAGCGCGATACCTTTCGCGTCGGCGGTTGGGCGCACCGCCGAGATGGCAGCCTCAATCACGACGCGCATTCGGATCGGGCGGAAGCTCAGGCTGATCTTGCCGCGGATGATGCGCGAGACGTCGAGGATGTCGTCGATGAGCGCAGTCTGGAGATGCACGTTGCGTTCTATCGTCTCCAGCGCTTTCGAGGACTTGACGGCGTCGAGGTTGCCGGAGCGAAGCAGGTGGATCCAACCAACGATAGCGTTGAGCGGATTGCGCAGCTCGTGCGACACTGTCGCGAGAAATTCCTCTTTCATGCGGCTGGCGCCTTCGGCTTCTTCCAGCGCTTGATGTTCTGAATCGATGTCGGTGGCGGCGACGATCCACCCGGTGATTTTTCCGGATTCGTCGTGCTGGGGAACTCCGCGCATCAGGAACCATCGGTAGGCGCCGTCGGAGTGTCGGCGCAGGCGAATCCGGACTTCGGACGAACGTTGAAGGCTGGTCGCAAGCTGCCACTCGGATTTGATCATCTCGAGATCGTCGGGATGTACGAATTCAAACAGCCGATCGGCGGCAACCGCTTCAGAAGCCTCCAACCCGATGTAATCGGCAGCGCGCTGGTTCCAGTAGTAGAAGTTCTGGTCAGCGCGCGCGACCCATACGGACTGCGGTAGTGCGTCCATCAGCGAGCGAAACCGCAATTCACTACGCCGCTCGAACGCCTCGCGGTCGCGCCGACGCAGCAGCCCCGCCTGGCGTCTGATCATCTGCTCCTTCTGGTGAAGCTCGACGAAGACCGACACCTTCGAGCGCAGAATGTCAGGATCGAACGGCTTGAGCAGAAAATCGACGGCGCCGCGCGCGTAGCCGCTGACAACGTCGGCGTTACCGATAGGCACTGCGGTCAGAAAAATAATTGGGACACGCGCGGCGCTTTCGCGCTGGCAGATTACTTCGGCGGTTCGCAGGCCGTCCATTCCCGGCATCCGCACATCCATGAGGATAACGGCGAACTCCTCGCTTTCCAGTTTTTGCAGCGCTTCCTCGCCCGAGGTCGCACGCACGAGGCGCTGATCGAGTGGGTCGAGGATCGCTTCAAGGGCCAGCAGATTTGCAGGGCGATCGTCGACCAGCAGGATCCCCGCCTTCATGCCCGCCACCGGGATTCGTTCGATATGCGACGCTTCCTGCGGTTTCATAAACTACACCGACGTTTGCATCGGCGAGCCGCTTGCCCAGATTCGTATCAACTCCACCAATTGCCCATCGTCGATCGGCTTGGCCAGGTAGTCCGAAGCGCCGGCAGCCATGCAGCGCTCGCGGTCTTCGTTGAGCGCCTTGGCGGTCACCGCGATCATCGGCAACCAGCGCTTTGCGGGATTGGCGCGAATCAGGCGCATCGTTTCGTACCCGTCCATCTCGGGCATCATGATGTCGATCAGTGCGATGTCGATTTCCGGATGCCGCTCGAGCATCGCGATTCCGGCGCGGCCATTTTCGGCGGTCAATGCCGTCATGCCGTGCCCTTCGAGCAAAGTCTTGACGGCAAAAATGTTGCGCGGGTCGTCGTCCACGATCAGCACGGTTTTGCCCTTGAGGTTGACGAGCATTTCGCTCGATAAGGGCAACGCGGGCTCCTCAAGGAAATCGCGTACCGCGCCGGCGGTCTTCCCGACTTTCTCTTCGATCTCTTCGACCAGCCGCGCGTGAGCTTCGGCGTCGCCCTCGCGCAACGCGAACAATTCGACTTCCTTGCCGAAACTGACTGGCATGTAGAGCGTGAAGGTGCTGCCTTCGCCCGGGGTGCTCTCGACGTGGATTTCGCCGCCGAGTGCGCGTGCGATTTCGCGGCTGATCGAGAGTCCGAGGCCGGTACCACCGTAGCGGCGGCTGGTGCTGCCGTCGGCCTGCTGGAACGCTTCAAAAATCAAACGTTGTTTGTTTTTGGCTATTCCGATTCCTGTGTCGACCACCGACATGGCGAGGATTTTGGCGGGGCCTTTGAGCGAATCGCTCTCGAAGTCACGGCGCGGCTCTACCATCTCCATGCGAAGCTTGACTGAACCGCTTTCGGTGAATTTGATTGCGTTGGCCAGCAGGTTTCTTAGCACCTGTTCAATCCGCTGACGGTCGGTGCGAATCTCTTCGACGAAGCCGGGCGCTAGTTCGATCGAGAAGGCGAGTCCTTTTTCCTCGGCCAGCGTGCGGAAGCTGCGCTCGGCAAATTCGACCAGCTCGGCGGTCTGAAGTTGACGGACCTCGATGCCCATCTTGCCCGCCTCAACCTTGGAGAGGTCGAGAACTTCGCTGATCAGCTTCAGCAGGTCGCTGCCAGATGAGTAGATGGTGCGGGCGTAGTCGAGCTGTTTCTCGGACAAGTTCGATTCCTTGTTGTCGGACAGCACCTTGGCGAGGATGAGCAGGCTGTTCAGTGGCGTGCGCAACTCGTGCGACATGTTGGCGAGGAACTCAGACTTGTATTTCGAAACCAATGCGAGCTGCTCGGCTTTTTCTTCGAGCGATTTTCTGGCCTGCTCGACTTCGCGATTCTTGATCTCGACCTTGGTGTTTTGTTCCTCGAGCTGCTTGGCTTTTTCCTCGAGCTCCAGCGCCTGCCGTTCGAGCGCAATGTTGGTGCCCTTGAGGGTTTCCTGCTGATGGGTCAGTTCTTTCGACTGGTTCTGCAATTCCTGCGTCAGGCTTTGCGACTGCTGCAGCAATTCCTCGGTGCGCATGTTCGCCATGATCATGTTGAGCACGACGCCGATGCTCTCGCTCAACTGATCGAGGAAAATCTGGTGAATCGAGCTGAAGGCATTGAATGACGCCAGCTCGATTATCGCTTTGACTTCGCCCTCGAACAGGATCGGCAACACGATGATGTTGAACGGCGGCGCCTCGCCGAGTCCCGAGCTGATATGGATGTAGTCGTGCGGCGCGTGGGTCACCAGGATGCTCTTTTTCTCGAGGGCACACTGGCCGACCAGGCTTTCGCCGATGCGGAAGCGATTCGCCACGCCCTTGCGCTCGCGGTAGGCGTAGGTGTTGGTCAGCTTGAGAATTGGCGCGCCTTCTTCAGTATCCATCAGGAAGAACGCACCCTGATGGGCCGAGACCAGCGGCGTCAGCTCCGACATGATCATCCGCGAAACGGCCTCGAGGTTTTTCTGGCCCTGCATCATGCTCGAAAATTTCGCGAGGTTGGTCTTGAGCCAGTCCTGCTCCTGGTTTTTCTGCGTCGTCTCCTTCAGGTTCACGATCATCTGGTTGATGTTGTCGGAGAGCGCGGCGACCTCGCCCAGCGCCTCGACCTTAATCGATCGCGTCAAGTCACCTTTGGTAACTGCGGTGGCGACATCGGAGATCGCGCGCACCTGGGTGGTCAGATTACCGGCAAGCTGGTTGACGTTATCGGTCAAGTCACGCCAGGTTCCTGCCGCCGCCGGCACGCGGGCCTGACCGCCGAGTTTTCCTTCAATACCGACCTCGCGGGCCACCGTGCTGACCTGGTCGGCAAAGATACTCAGAGTTTCCGTCATGCTGTTGATGGTGTCGGCCAGCGCCGCGATCTCGCCTTTCGCTTCGACACCGATCAGCTTTTGAGTCAGGTCGCCGTTGGCGACCGCGGTCACGACTTTGACGATGCCACGGACCTGGGTCGTGAGGTTCGAGGCCATGAAATTGACGTTGTCGGTGAGGTCCTTCCAGGTGCCGGCGACGCCGGGGACGCGCGCCTGGCCGCCGAGTTTTCCTTCGACGCCGACTTCGCGTGCAACCGTGCTGACCTGTTCGGCGAAGGTGCTGAGCGTGTCGGTCATGTTGTTGATGGTGACGGCGAGCGCTTCGACCTCGCCGCGCGCATCGACGACCAGTTTCTGTTTGAGGTCGCCGTTGGCGACCGCGGTCACGACCTTGACGATGCCGCGGACCTGGGTCGTCAGGTTCGACGCCATGAAATTGACGTTGTCGGTAAGTTCTTTCCAGACGCCCGACACGCCTTTGACTTCTGCCTGGCCGCCAAGCTTTCCTTCGGTGCCGACTTCGCGGGCGACGCGGGTAACCTCGGCGCCGAACGAATTCAGCTGATCGACCAGGGTATTGATGGTGGTCTTCAGTTCGAGCATCTCGCCCTTGACGTCAACCGAGATTTTCTTCGACAGGTCGCCGTTGGCGACTGCGGTAACGACCTTACCGATACCGCGGACCTGGTCGGTAAGGTTGCCGGCCAGTACGTTGACGTTTTGGGTCAGGTCCCTCCAGATGCCTTCGACGCCTTCGACTTCCGCTTGTCCGCCGAGTTTTCCGTCGGTGCCGACTTCGCGGGCGACGCGGGTAACTTCCGCTGCGAACGACCGCAGCTGATCCACCATCGTGTTCATGGTGTTCTTGAGCTGCAGAATTTCGCCGTTGGCATCGACCGAAATCCTCTTCGAGAGGTCGCCTCTGGCGACCGCGGTGGTGACTTCGGCAAAGTTTCGGACCTGGGCGGTCAGATTATTGGCAAGCAGATTGACGTTGTCGGTTAAGTCCTTCCAGGTGCCGGCGACGTTGGGCACTTCGGCTTGCGCGCCCAGCTTCCCTTCCACGCCGACGGTTTTGGCGACGCTAGTGACCTGCTCGGCAAAAATTGCCAGCGTTTTCGTCATGCCGTTGAGGGTATCGGCGAGCGCCGCGATCTCGCCGCGCGCATCGACGATCAACTTTTGCGAGAGGTCGCCGTTGGCGACCGCAGTAACTACCTTGACGATGCCGCGAACCTGAGTGGTCAGGTTCGAGGCCATGAAATTGACGTTGTCGGTCAGGTCCTTCCAGACGCCCGACACGCCTTTCACTTCGGCCTGGCCGCCGAGTTTGCCTTCGGTGCCGACCTCGCGCGCGACGCGGGTAACTTCGGCGGCGAACGATCGAAGCTGATCCACCATCGTGTTCATGGTGTTCTTCAGTTCGAGGATTTCGCCCTTAACGTCAACGGTGATTTTCTGCGAAAGGTCACCGTTGGCGACGGCGGTCGTGACGGTCGCGATGTTGCGCACCTGGTCAGTCAGATTGCGCGCCAGCACGTTGACGTTGTCGGTGAGATCCTTCCAGGTTCCCGACACGCCCTTGACCTGCGCCTGGCCGCCGAGCTTGCCCTCGGTGCCCACTTCCTTGGCTACGCGGGTGACCTCGTCGGCGAACGAACTCAGCTGATCGACCATCGCATTGACGGTGGTGCCGATTCGCAGGAACTCGCCCTTGACCGGCTGGCCGTCGATTTCGAGCGCCATCTTCTGACGCAAATCGCCTTGCGCCACCGCTCCGATGACTCGGGCGACTTCAGTTGTCGGCTGTACCAAACCGCCGATCAGCGAATTGATCGAGCCTTCAATTTCCTGCCATCCGCCGACGGCGCCCTTCACAGTCGCGCGCTCGGTCATTCGGCCCTCGCGGCGAACGGCGTTCTCGACGCGGGTTATTTCGCTGGTGATCGCTTCGTTGCGCTCGACGATGGCGTTGAACTTGGTCGCGAGCTGGTCGAGCAGCTTGTCACGGTGCGAGATTGGAAGGCGGACCGAAAAGTCGCCGCGGCCGGCGGCCGTCAAAGCCTTGAGGAGACTCTTGAAGCGTTGTTGATCGGTCTTTTCATCGGGCGCCGCATGCCCGTTGTGACGGGATTTGTTGCCGTTGTTCTTTTGCCCGCCCAGGGTCGGATCATTTGCGAGGTGCCCCTCATCGGCTGGCTTGTGACTGCGCGTAGATTCGATGGACTCCACTATGCGGCACTCCTAAAGGAACCCCCGCGCGAGCGACCGGGTGGCAATCGCGTGAGAGAAAATTTTTCTAGAGAGAAACGCTACCTGTAAGCAGAAAATGTGCCAGTTCGAGCCTGAAGGGGTGCGTAAACTAGGAAATATGCTTCAAAGATAGAACTAGCGTACTATACGTAATATTTTGATGGAAGATTTTCCGCCTGTGGGGGGCCCAAGAATTCGAGCATCGTGAAAAATCTTCCGATACTTTTTACGCGATTCATGGGTTCACGCGCGTAGGGCAAATGCGTGCTCCGGGCCTCCCTCGGGTCGATAGGCGCTCAAAGCGTCACGACAGATCGGAAAGGAAAAAATTACATCCCGGGCGCGAGATGCTTTTCGAGAAAGTCGCGGAGCAGCGTCAAGCACAGAGAAAGATCGAGTTTCGACATCGGCACGCCGTTTGCTGATTTCGCGGGCGGGAAGTACGTCAAACCTGGGGGTGGAAGGAAAGATGTCCAGTGACCAAAGAGCCGATATCCAGCATCGAGCAGAATGACAAATCGAGTGAGAAACGCGAGGGAGGGTCACCTCGGCCGCATAGCCGGCGCGCGTTCCTGAAAGGCGTCGGCGCGGCGAGCGTGACGGTTCCGATTGCGGCGTTCGCGGCGAAGGCGACAGCGAAAGCAATCCACAGAATCCCCGACGTCCTGTCGGACAAAAAGAACGGAGAGCTGGACATCGCGGATCGTCCGAAGCAGGCATTCAGCAAGCGCTTCAATGCGGCGAAAGACGATTCGAAGGCAGGAGTCCCGGCGCATACCAACAACGGAGACGAGGCGCTGTATCCGTCGGGGATCGCGAACTACACCAAGGGCTTCGAGCATAACTCGTTCGGTGAGGTCGATCCGACGGTGTATGCGAGTTACCTGGCGGCAGTCGGGACCGGCCAGCGTGCGGATTTCGACGCACTACCCCTGGCTGGCACCGAGCCTCTGGTGGATCCGCAGGCCGGGCTTGCGTACGACCTCGAGACTTACGATGTATCGCAAAACTCGATTCCGCCATTTGACACCTTGAACAGTCCCGGGCTCGCGGCGCAGATGATCGAGTTGTACTGGCTAGCGCTGTCGCGCGACGTCCCATATTCCGATTGGGGCAGCGATCCTACGATTGCCGCAGCGGTATCGGAGTTATCGGGTCTCGGGTCCTACTCGGGGCCGAAGATCGGTGGCGCAGTCACCCCGCAATCGATCTTTCGCGGCTTCACAGCCGGCGACTTGATCGGGCCGTATATCTCCCAGTTCTTTCTTCAGCCATTCAGCTACGGCGCGATGCCTTTTATCGGCTACTCGACTACCCTACCCGGCGATTTCGTAACCGACGTTTCGCTTTGGCTGAATGTCGAGAACGGCGCGCCGTCGCCGCTTCAAAGCGGGAATCCAGATCCGCAGTTGAGATATGTTCGAGCCCCGCGAGATCTCGCCGAGTACGTTCACAACGACGTGCTCTACCAGGAATACCTGAACGCGGCGTTGATGCTGGTCAAGATGAGAGCGCCGCTAAATTCGGGAAATCCATACCCACCTACGCTCAAGTCGGAGACCGGGTTCATCACCTTCGGAATTCCGATGGTGGAAGTGCTGGTGGCGGAAGTGCTCGCACGCGCGCTCAAGAACGCATGGTTCCAGAAGTGGTTCGTGCATAGGATGGCGCGGCCTGAGGCGATAGCAGGGTTGGTACATTTCACGAACACCGGTCAGAAGACCTATCCGGTCGACAGCAGCGTCCTTAACTCCAAGGCAGCCGCCGCTGTGTTCGCCAAGAACGGCAGCTACTTCATTCCCATGTCCTATCCCGAAGGATCGCCGCTGCATCCATCCTATCCCGCGGCACATGCCGTGGTGTCAGGCGCCGCCGTTACAGTACTCAAATGGTTCTTCGATGAAAGCTTTGTAATTCCGCATCCAGTGACGACTACTTCCGACGGACTGGCGACGGTCCCATACACTGGAGCTGACGCTAGCCAGATGACGGTTGGCAGCGAACTGAACAAGCTGGCATCGAATGTCGGATTCGGACGCATGTCCGCGGGGATCCATTGGCGCGAGGATGTCCACCAAGGAATGCTTTTGGGCGAAGCGGTCGCGATCAGCCTGCTAAGAGACCAGGCGCACCTGTATAACGAGAACTACACCGGCTTCACGTTCACCAGCTTCAATGGGAGCACGATCACAGTGTGATAGGTCTTTGGTTCTGCGCACTCTCTGTAGGTCTCTCGGCAGCCACCGCGACTACGCCGCTGAATATCGGAGCGCCGCTCGACTCTTTGAAGCCGGCGGAACTGCACGATTCTTTCAACGAGATTCACAACGGGCATCGTCACGAAGCGATCGACATAATGAGACCTCGCGGCACGCCGGTGCTAGCGGTCACCGATGGCGTCATTCGGAAGCTTTTCATGAGCCACCAAGGCGGCCTCACAATTTACGAGTTCGATCGCGCAGGAATCTACTGCTACTACTACGCGCATCTGGATAGCTATGCGGCGGGCCTCCGCGAAGAGATCACAGTCGTGCGTGGCGACGTGATCGGATACGTGGGCACGACCGGGAACGCGAAGCCAGATGTGCCTCAGCTCCACTTCGCGATCTATAGGCTCGGTCCCGACAAAAGTTGGTGGAAGGGCGAACCGATCGATCCTTATCCAATTCTTCTGCAAGGGACAAATCAGTCCGGGTTCTTCAGGACCGCGGATGTCCGTAGGGCTTCAACAGTTTTTCGAGCGCCGCGAGAGTGGCCCGATTCCCGGCGAGTTGTCGCTGGAGCAATGTGAGCGTGTCGGGAGGAAAGTCCTTGCTCAGAGCTTTGTCGTACTCGTCGATAACGTCGATGGCATCCTGACGACACCATTCAACGACGCCGGTATCGCCCTTGCTCATAACCACGCTAAGGTCCATTGCAGCCCGATCGATGAATCCACCGAGGCTGCCTGATTCTTCGCGCGGCGGATCGCCCTCGCCTCCCAACCGTTTGCGCTCGAAATTTAGTTCATCAGCATCGCGCCGACGCGCGGCTTCTTTTTCCTCGAAAAACTGCACGAGCGTTTCCGACGTCGGCCGCCGCACGGCGATAACGCTCGGCGCTATCAACGCAAATCTTGACGAGGCGATCCAGGAGCTTGAGATTTTGCATGGCGCGAGGTTCCTTATTTGAGCATGTGCCCGATCGGCGGTAATTAAGGGGCAAGAAGCGGGCCAGTGGATTTTCCAACTCTAGCGAGCTGCGTAATTCTTACTTAGATCGAACTCCGGTAGTGCTAGAAGTCCGATGTTCCGTTTGCCCAGTGTTGGCACGAGCAATGCTCAAGCTTTTCATTGTCTGCCAACACCGACGGAGGCTCGAACGCAGTATGGAATACTTACAAATGCTCCTGGTTCTAGGGACGCTCTTGTTGTTTGCAATCGTCGGTTGTCAGACACCAATTCAGCCGATCGTGAGTCATAAACTGGTAGTGACGGGAAACCAGCATGCGGTACCAGTGTATCCAGATGAACAGACCTATCTGCATACTTCGCGTGAAAAACAGGAAGGCGGCGTGGTGGGAGTTGTAGGTGACGTGAAGCAAAATCTTACTGCGAAGCAAATCGACGACCAGACACCGGTTGAAGTTGTGACCAGCGATGACTACGGCGCAGTTATCACCGTGACCGACGGGCCGATGAAAGGAACGACGGGATTCGTCGCCAAACAGAACGTCAACTAGTACGGCGAACGGCGCCGCGAGCGAGTCGCACAGTGAGATTCACGCGCGCCTTGTGGCATTGGAATGCGCTGGTTCTGATTCTTGGCTTGCAGTGCCTGAACGGGTGCGGGACCATACCCAACGCGTCCGCGCTGATTCACAACTCCGCTATGTACGACCAGGCGCCTCGCGTCGACAGCGCGCAGGGACCCCTTTCAGCCCGCCAGAGCGAGGCTGTTCTGGAAGGACTCGCGGAGAGGAGCGACGAGACTGAGATCGTCGCGCGTCAGCTAAGATTCGAACAAGCTGTTAGCGGAAGTCCCTTGGTGCTCGGCAACAAGGTGTCCTTGCTGGAGAACGGCGCCGCCACCTATCGCGCTATGTTCGCCGCAATCGAGGGCGCGACTCATAACATCGATCTCGAGACCTACATCTTCGATGGCGACCAAACCGGACAAAGGTTTGCGGACGCCTTGATCGCGAAGCAGCAGCAGGGAGTCCAGGTTAAGATAATTTACGATGGCTTTGGCTCGATACTTACACCCCGAAGTTTTTTCGAGCGGATGCGCTCGAATGGAATTCGAATGGTTGAGTTCGATTCGCTCAACCCGTTCGCCGCGGGATTTCGATGGTCACCACTGCATCGCGACCATCGCAAGTTGCTGGTTGTAGATGGCGAGCTCGCTATCACGGGCGGCATCAATATCTCGGGAGTTTATTCGAGGCATGGCGGCCTGGCCCGGAAAAGCGCGTCTAGCGATATTGCGGAGGCGTGGCGTGACACTGACGTCGAGGTCGAGGGTCCGGTTGTGTCGCAATACCAGGAATTGTTTTTGGCCAACTGGATCCAGCAAGGCGGTCAGGCGCTAACGTCTGCTGAGTATTTTCCGACACCAGAGAAGAAGGGCGATGTGATCGTTCGTGTACTTGGAAGCGTGCCACAGGAATCCAGCACGATTTACCTGACTCTCATGTCCGCGATCCGCAACGCGCAGACGAACATCTACATCACCGATGCTTACTTCGCGCCAGGCCTGCAAACGCTGCAGGCTCTGGAAGCGGCCGCGAGGCGAGGTGTGGACGTTCGGCTGCTTCTGCCGGGGCGCACGAACGAGCCATTGATCGGTCCTGCAGCACGCTCGAATTTTTCGCCGCTGCTTGATGCCGGAGTCAAAATCTATCTGTGGCAAGGCAAGATGCTGCATGCGAAGACCGCGACCATCGATGGAGTTTGGTCGACGGTCGGTTCCGCGAATCTTGATTGGTGGAGTATCGCGCGCAATGACGAAATTAATACGGTGATCTTGAGCATGCGATTCGGCCAGAAAATGAACCAGACCTTTTTGAGAGATTTAGAGAATTCCCGGCAAGTCGATCCGGTTGCATGGCAACAGCGACCGATAGTCGAGCGAATTGAGGAATCCGTGACGAGATGGATGAAGCCTACGATGTAGGTTTGCTTGTACTCCTCGGAAATACATCTCAAGTTCTGCAGGAAAAAAACGTTTGTCGCGACCCTGAAAGATTTTCCGGCAAACCCGCTACTTATGCGACCGATCACCGCTAAGAATTCGCACTCGGTTCTGGCCAGCTTCTTGCTCTACCTATGTACAAGTCCTTTAAGGAGGATTCAAACAATGCGCTTCATAACTCGCGTCACAATCCTGCCTGCAGCTGTAGCCGCATGCTGTATCGGCACCGGATGCTTCTCCTACCACAAAACGGTGGACTCGACTCCGGCACCCATAGTTGAAACGGCGCCCGAGCCCGTGGTTACGGCTCCCGCGACCTCGAGCTCGACCACGACCACAACGACCGACAGCAACGGAATGGTAGAACGGCAAAAGACCTCAACCTACAGCGCGCCATACTGAAGCCCGAGCAGGGATATCAGCGACGCGCGCGTGAATCCCAGGACGTCACGCGTGCGCTCGCTGAGTCCGGCTCGGCGGCGGAGGAATTGTCATGAAATCGATCATGTCAGGTATCGGTCTGATCGCGATCTTTTGCGCATGCTTGGCGCTTCAGTCCTGTTCGGATACCAGCACGCAGACCACATACACGACCAGTGCTCCAGGCGAACCGCCTGTAGAGACCACCTCCACTACGACGACCACGGAAGAACCTGACGGCGTCGTTGGATCTACAGCACATGCCGCGGGAACGATCATCGCGGCTCCGTTCCGGATCGTCGGCGATGCTCTAAGCGTGATTTTCTAGACGTTCGTCACACGTTTTATTTCGGTTAGCAGAGTCTTCCGTTAGCTGGCTCTCGCTTGACGCAACGTGGCAATCGGAGATATTTTTGCGCCCGACATTACATTTTTCGTCGCACAAATCTCAGACAGCTACTGGAGAATCATACTTGGCTTTTCTGAGACTTCGAGAGGCAGCGCAGAATGCTCGGCACGCATTCTGTGGAGCCGTCCTGCGCACTCGAGAGATTCGCCGAATCTTCGACTGCGCGAATTGTGGAACCGCGGACGCGCCAAGGAGGGTTCCTCGAACCGCCACGTCCGGCCAGTCGCGCTACATCTGCTGACGTGAACGTGAAAGACGAAAGATCGATGAAGCCTAGTCAATCGATAGTCAGCGATGCCGAGCGTTTCTTTTCGCTTGTCATGGGCAATATACCGGCACGCGTGTGGATAAAGGACGCGCATGGTAGATACATTTTTGTTAATTCGCGGCTCTGCTCCGAACTGGGCATCGAGCGCGAGAAATGGATTGGCTCGGGCGATGAGGATCTATTTCCGCGCATCGGTCACGTCTACTGGCGTAAAGACTTGCAGGTGTTGTCGAGTGGGGACTCGCTGGTTTCCACCGACCAGGTCGAGCGGGGCAAGTCTCTTTTCGTAGTGAGATTTCCGCTGACAATCGACTCTGAACCCCATGTGGCTGCCGTGGGAGTCGAAACTACGCAACAGATGTCAGCTCTTATCGGTTTCTTTCGCTTGCGAGATGAGCTGTTTCGAAATGAGCGTCTGCGTTCAATCGGGGAGATGGCTTCGGGCCTCGCGCACGACCTCAGAAACATTTTGAACGCCAGCACGTTGAGGTTGAACATCCTTCGCTCCAAGGCCGGCGATGAGTTAGTTGAAGACGTAGACGCTCTAGCGAGGACGGTTAATGCGGCGTCTGAGCGGGTAAGAGGTCTTCAGGAATTTGTCAGTGAGCGACCGCCGGAAATCCTGGAAACATTTGACCTCTCGGTTTTGATAAGCGAAGCAATTGAAATGGTGGATTTTCTGATTGAAAAGACTCCAACGGTAAACGGCGGCACGATCAAACTCGAACGAGCGATTTCAGAATCTTTGCCGAAGGTTTCAGTTTTCCCAAATCAGGTGAAACACGTAATCGCGAACCTTCTAATAAACGGTCGAGAGGCAATGCCGGACGGCGGAAATTTGTCGATCGGGGCACGAGAAGCTTCATCCACGGTCGAGGTGATTATCGCAGACGAAGGAGTTGGAATTCCTACTGAAATCTTCGAGAAGATGTTCGAACCATTCTTCACGACGAAGGAGCTAGGGACCGGGCTGGGTCTCTCAATGGCGCGCGACGTCATGACGCGGATAGGAGGACGGATTCGCGCCGAAAACCGCGTCTCGCATGGAGCCGCATTCATTCTGAATTTTCCCGTTGCTCGCTAGCCGCACCCAGGTGCCGGTACTTCTTACAGACTTCACAAATTCTCCGCGAATTTTGTTCGGAATTCTTTATCCTATGCGGATAAATTCTGGATCGTTTTCGACCAAGAGCTAGTACATCTCTTGCTATATTCTGCATCGGCGCAAGTCCGCCGAGTTTGCATCATGTTAGAGATAGGTTCCTCCGGCATCATAGAACGCGAAACCTCGACCGCCGATCCAACACAGATTGGCTCCGATGGCTTTGAACCTGCGGCCGACTTGAAGGCTGGCGATCTCGTCGAAGTGCGTAGTGCCTCCGACATTTTGTCGACGCTAGACGCCGAGGGAAAACTGGATGGCCTGCCGTTCATGCCCGAGATGCTGGCATTTTGCGGTCGAACCTTCCGTGTGTCTGCGAGGGCCGATAACACTTGCGCGCTCGGCCAGCCGCGACGAATACAAGCGACGGTTCATCTCGAGCAACTAAGATGCGACGGTTCGGCGCATCGCGGCTGCGAGGCGGGCTGTCTACTGCTTTGGAAGGAAGCGTGGCTTCGCCGGAAGTTTGATCGTGACGACGACTTCTCAGAAGAGACGGCAAGCGTCGATCCGAGCAATGCTGTGTATCGGCTTCTCAGTAATCGCGCAAACCAACCGAACGACACATTGAAGTGTCAGGCGACGGAACTCTATTCCGCGACGTGTCCGGTGTCACTCGGCAGTTCCGCGAAATATTTCGGAAAGATCGCAAAAGACTGCGCTTTGAGAAAGAGAGGTTTCGACGATCTGCGAAAGCTCATCATTTATTTCCGGGGCAAAGCGGTCCTGGGCGCGTTCAAGCTATGGACGCGTGCGCCCTGGAATTCTGAGCGATTTAAGAAGACGCCGGCGACGCCGCTTGATTTGCGTCCGGGTGAAGTAGTGCGAGTCCGCAGCATGCTCGACATCCTGCGGACGCTGGATCGGAAGGGCTGCAATCGCGGCATGGAGTTCAAGGCCGAGATGTTCCAATTCTGCGGCCGCAAGTACCAGGTGATCTCGAACATGCAGCGGCGGATCGATGAGCGAAGCGGCGAGCTGAAGGGCTTCAAGAGTCCATGCATAGTGCTGCAATCCGTGTATTGCGATGGTCAGCGTTCGTTCTGCCGGCGTTCCAACTATCACTATTGGCGCGAGATCTGGCTGAGTCGGCAGTAGCGATCGACTAAAGGAAATGATCGATGCAGGCATCTGATATAGCGCACTTTTTCCGCGATATAGGTAATAGGGTTATAAAGACTGAGACCTGTTATTGGTATAACCCCCAGCCATTCCTGTTTAAGAGTCTGCCAATACATCGATTCGTCGAACCCTCCGCAGCCGAACTGGCGCAAGTCATGATCAAAGGACCAGCGTTTGCCGTGCGGTATCCGAGGACTGCGGACAACGCCGGACCCCGCGGCGGAATGTATGTTTGTTCCAAGCGCAATTACGACATTGAAGCGCTGTCGTCGCAAAACGCTCGCAGCAAGACCCGCAGGGGCCTGGCGCGATGTCGCATTGAACAAATTGAATTTCGGTACCTGGCGCAGCACGGCTATTCCTTGACCGCCGAAACTACGTTGCGGCAGATGGGCAAAATGCCGAGCACCTCCGAGGCTGAATGGCAGCGGTTCTGCGATACTGCGAGTTGTTCGCGGGATTTCGAGGCCTGGGGCGCCTTCGTCGAGGATCGATTGGCGACCTTTATCGTCGGGATGTTGGTCGAGGACTGTTACTACATACATTTGCAAAAGAGCGCATCTGATTTGCTTAAGTACTATCCGAACAATGCTCTGTTGTTCACTGTGATGAAGACCAAATTGGCATGTCCGGAAGTGGCCTATGTCTCACACGGACCTAAAGCACTCGCGGTGGGAAAGGGTCTACACTATTTCAAAACCAGCATGGGTTTTGAGATGCAGCCTTTCACAGACCACGTGGTATTCAATCCGTTGGTGAAGCCGGTTCTTATGTGGAAGGGCGACGCGGTGGTCAATCGACTTATGGAGCGCTACCCGGACAACCTTTTCTGGCAGCGCGCATCGCGTGCGCTGCGAGTAGCCAGGGGTGAAGAACCGAGCATCAAGACGACCACGATCGGAATGCACGAACCGTCAGAGTGACGTTCGATAGTAGTGCACCGCCTGAGTCATCCCGCCCGCAATTCTACTACGCACGTATCGCATAAAGTCAGAACTGAACACGTACTTCGGCCGCAAGTAAACGCCGCCATTGTTCATCGAAAAGACGATGCGGTGTAACTTCCAGTTGCGAAAATTTTTGTGAAGTTTGAATCGAGCGGACACTCCCAAAGTCTGGATCCCGAAAGGAAACTTGAACCCAAACCATAGCGGCTGAGAATTGATCGAGAGGTCCGGAGTCGCCGAGCCAGGCACCTCTTCGATAGTTCCATTTACCAGCGAGAAAACGATGGTCTTATCGAGGTCGGTGATTTTTATAGTAACCGGACGCAATAGCATCAAGAGGGCGCGAGAATAGTGCTCGCGTATCTGCTCGGCCATATCGGCATATGCATCGAAGATCTCGTTGAGTGGCTTTGTCTCGATCGGGTCGTACGGCATCGCGTCCCAGGGGGTCAGCGCTTCGTAGCGGCGCAATGCCTGGGAAGAATCATACGCTGATCCGATTTCGTGACTGTCGCCGGGGAAGAGAACTGCCGCGTTCTGGCCATGCTCGGTCAAGTAACGATACGAATCTTCTGCGCTATTGGCGAATCGATTGACGTACTTGTTATCCTCACTAGAGAAATAGATGAAGCTGGCGAACGGAATGGTGACCTTTGCGTCGAGGGCGCGATGTACTGCCGACACATTTCGCAGAATCTGCTTCGAACGCTCGGGAAGATAACGCTCTGGGGGATCGAAGCCGGCGTAGCCGGCTATCGAAAACTGGTTCAAAAGTACGTCGACATGTCCAAGGTCTCTAACAATGAGCTTGCATTCGCCTTTGCTTATGCGAGCGTCATTGGCATTCAGCGCCACTTTTCCATCGTTCAATACTGCCAGCGCCGAATCCATCAACCCTGCGTGGTAGCAATAGACTTTAGTGCCCCCGCCGTCCGAAGAATCATCGGCAAGCTGGACCATTTGACGATGAGGCAGAAGCTGAACACGTTTGTAGCCTAGCTTTTTGAAAGCCGAAACCATCTTTTCAGAGTCACGAGTCTGAAGGAGCATGGTTACCCGCTGCTTGAAGGAATCCGGGAATGCGCCCAACGTCGGAAAATGGCAATGATCCGGATGCTCGTGGGAAATCCAGAGGTAGCCAATGCTATCCAGCAGCGCTGAATCGAACACAGGCTGGGGATGCAAAGTCCAGGAATTATTGAAAATTTTACCGGAGAGCCAGGGATCCATCAGAATGGAAGTGTCCGAGCACTCGACGACTACGCAGGCGTGCCCGACGAAGCGAATTTTCATCTAGTCCTGCCCCTCATCGCTCTCAAGGTTTCTTGGTTGAGTGCTTATCCTAGATTTATGAGAAGAGCTCCGGGCGGGCGCGGCAACTGACTTGTCGTCGTGGTGGGGAGAATCGTCAGCGGCGCCCACCGGAGCTGAAGGTCTAACTTTCCAGGTACCACATTCTAGTCGTCATAGGATGCAGATCGCGTGCCGACTCTTGCAATTCTTTTCCGCTCGCTCGGTTGAGTCCAAACGTAAGAAAAAAGCAAATGAGTTCCAAGGTTTCTTTTCGTACCATAGGAGTCAACCGTGGGGCTTATCCGGAGTTCGGATCAATTTGTCGGTGGTAGTCGTGAAAAATTTCTCTTCCGGCCTTTCACACATACGCTTCTTGCAAGTCCCTATTCTCAGTACGCATTTGAACAAAGTGGCTTCTCCGCACTGGCATTCGGGTTGCTTTCGAATCCAGCTACATGTGGCAAAGATTACAATTTTCACCTCAAGATCAGTTCGGCGATTCGAGAGCGTCCGGGCACCTGCGAGCCAGATCGCGTTCTAACTTTATTGCGGCCGGCGTAGCAGGACTGCTGATCCTGGGGTTACTGAGTCATCCGTCAGAGGCTGCGATCATCGTCCTCGTGATCGTTGCGTCGGTGATCCTGCCCTGGGCAGTCTATCGCACGACTAATCATGTCGACTGGTTGCTCTTCCTTCTGGTTCTGATCGAAGCAGTGGCGGCGAGCTCGTTCGCTTCCACGTCGAACCTACCGTTAGGGGCCATTGTCCGATATCCACTTGGGTGCTTATTCATTGCGCCGTTTATTGCCTCGCTGTGGAGGTCGGGAATTCTGCGTACCGGAGGATTTCGAGACTATGCAATCTATTTGATTTGGGCGCTGGTAAGCGTCTGCTACTCGATCCTACCCGAAGTTTCGCTCGGCAGGGCATTCGCAGCGATCATCCCGTTCTGTGCGTTGTGCGCTGTAGCCGCTGAGGTAAGAAGCGGAAACGACGCGCGGCGGGTGATGGGAGTTCTTCTAGCCGGTTGCGGAATCGTTGTCGCGGCCAACTACCTTGCCATGTTGATTCCGGCCAACACGGCCTGGCAGCCTGATACCGAAACCGGAATGCTGCGGTTCATCGGATTTCTTACTGAACCAAATGAGATTGGCAACCTGACGCTGGCGACACTAGGCGCAGGGTTCGGATATTGGCCGGTCGCGACCGGACGGAAGAAGGTTCTTGCCGCATTGGCAATGATTGGCGCGTTGGTGCAGGCCGTGATGGCCGACTCGCGCTCGCCGATTGTTGGGCTTGCGATCGGGTGCGCGGTCTACTTGATATCGAAGTACAAGGTCAAAGGCGCGATCGGCATCGCGGCCCTGTTTGCAACCTTCTACGTCTCGACCTTCGCGATTCCCGGGATGCGCGGCTACATGGATCGCGGCGACGTCGCGAGTTTCACCGGACGTCAAGTCGCGTGGGATTTTGCGATTCACAGCATCAAGCAGAGTCCGCTTTTGGGCTATGGCTACGAGGTCGAAGGTCAAGTCCTCAAGAGTCAGTATTTTACGGGGTGGGACGAGGTGTGGAACCTCGGTTACCAGACATCTCTACACGACGGTTACATGTCCCGCGCGATAAGTCTCGGCGTGCCGGCGATGCTGCTATGGTTGTTCCTTACGCTGCGACCAGCAATCACTTGTCTTTCCACAAGGCGAGATCCGTGGCAGTTGAGATCGATCGTACTGCTAGCACTCTTGCCTGTACTGATCCTGAATTTTACTGAATCGATTTCAGACTTCCGATCCTTCTCCGGCCTTCTGATGGGATTGTCATGGGCGATGCTTGAGCGCGAACGGCTCTTTGCATCGGCGGAAGCGGCGATGCGATTGAAAGCAACAGAAGTGGCGAAGGCTCCCATAGTGCGAGCCTTGCAAGCAGGCTCGGTATGACGCGACCGACAGCGATGAAGCTCCTGGTATGCGCGAGCGGTGCGCTGGCTGCACTGTTCCTGCTGTCGCGACCCTCGACCTCTTCTTCGACATCTGCCGCATTGACGGCTTATTTTTCGCTGCTGCCGACTGGCACGCCGCTGCCGTCAGAAACCAAGTGCGCAAGCGACGTGGCAAGCGACACGTTTGAGCCCCGGCCCCAGAACGCTGAACCGAACAACACCATGCCAAACGCGTCAGAGTTGGCCACGTATCAATCCGAGGTTGCGCGCGGCGAAGGCGGGGCTCCAGAACGTTATCTTGCCCGAGTCGATGGTCAGTTTGCCGGCAGCACCGACGCGATTCTCAAGTGGGCGTCGTGCAAGTGGGGCTTTGACGAAAACGTGACGCGGGCTACTGCGGTGAACGAAACGCATTGGCGGCAGCTCGAAATAGGAGATGTCGGCAACGGCACCAGCCTCGGAATCCTTCAGGTCAAGTCGCGTGACTATCCTTCGACCTGCGAGCCGGTCGCATCAAGCCAGAATGCTGCCGACGTTACCGAGCCCGGTTGCTACTCTTATCGTAGCACTGCCTTTGACGCCGACTACAAACTGGCCCAGCAGCGTGCATGCTTCGAAGGTAAGATTGACTATCTAAGAGATGACAGTCCGCCGGCCGGATATCCGTCCTATCCAGACGGGACGCCGGAGCAGATGATGTGGGGATGCGTAGGATGGTGGTTTTCGGGACATTGGTTCGATTCGGATTCGTTAACCTACATATCGCAAGTTCAATCTTATCTGTCTGGCGAGGAATGGTTGCACCTGGACGCCGGGAAATAGGATCCAAGGTCATGGGATGGGGGACGGTTGTTAGGTCCGAGACCTATGGCTAGAGCTAGAGCCTATGACTAGTTTGTAAAATATACAAAATTGTAATTGATGCCGGATCTGGAAAATATACAAAATAAGATTTCAATCGCGCGTTCAAATCGTTGAACCGGGATTCGGCCTTTGGTAACCTTTCGCGCGCGGCTAGTCGTCGAGCCGCAGGTGTTGTTTAGGTTCAAGGGCGCGCGGGATTTCGTCATCTTTCCGCATCGTATCGCGGCCTGCGCGGTTTGAGCGTCACGGTAATTTAGACGCGAGGGGAGTTTCAGTTCGTGGGCTGTGACTGCAGGTCCGCAGGGGAGAGACCTGTCCTGGTAAGCGACTCTACTTTTTCAAACCTGCAACGAAAAGCATCACGCCACTGAAATAGCCCGCGCATAATCCCGCGGGAAGTTCGACCGGCATCAGTCCGGTGACGATGAAGTGTGCTCCTTCATCGCACTCGCCGAGGCCGGCCCGCTACTGCCCGCGGACATCGAAGCGCACGCCTGGGGAGGGCGATTTTCATGCGCGATCAAAGTAACGAGCGCGGTTCTTTGGGTGTTATCGTTGTGTTTCTGTGCGGGCTTTTGATGCTCGGGTTAGCTAGAGCCACCAAGGCCTCAGCGAAGGAAGTGAATATAACTTCGCCAGCTTACGACAGCGTGGTGCGAGGCCTGGTGCAGGTCCATCTCTCGACGCATTCCGGTGTCTCGTGGTCGAGCGTCTACGTCGATGGCGTATACCTTGCCTCCACTCCTGGCACGATCTCATGGAACTCAACCACCAGCGTAAATGGCATACATATTATTACCGCCCATGCGTTCGATGTCGCAGGCACGCTGCTAGGGACAGCGTCCAAAGCAGTTCGCGTCAAAAACAGGACTCCCAGCCCCACTCCGACTGCTACACCGACTCCGGGTCAAGTAGCGATCACTTCACCTTCCAATGGTGCGACAGTGTCGGGCACCGTGTCGATCGCTACGCAATACGGATCACCAGTGAGCTGGCTGAACTTCTACATTGACGGAGCATGGGCTGCCTCCTCCCCGCCCAGCACTCTGTCCTGGAACTCGACGAGCGTGGCGAACGGTCGGCACTCGGTTTCCATAAACGGATATAATAACAGCAATCAGTTGGTCGCGACCGCCAGCATCAGTCTCAATGTTCAAAATGGCGCGTCTCCCACGCCTACACCAACTACGGTTAAGACCCCTACTCCAACGCCCGCCGGCACACCGACGCCCGCAGGCAGCGTAAAGATCACCTCACCCGCGAGCGGTGCGACGGTATCGGGCACCGTGTCGATCGTGGCGCAGTACACGACACCGGTCACATGGTTGAATTTCTACATCGACGGAGCGTGGATGGCGTCATCTCCCCCATTTACCTATTCGTGGAATTCAATTGGCGTCGCGAACGGTCAGCACTCCGTCTCAGTGAATGGATACAACAGCAGCAACGTATTGGTCGCGACCACCGTTATGAATTTGAATGTTCAGAACGGATCGGCGCCGACACCGACGCCTACAACAAAGCCTACGGCCACTCCGTCGTCGACGGCGACTCCCTACTACTCGCTGCTTCCCAGCGGTTCGGCTTTGCCATCGGACAGCCAATGCGCGGCGGGCGCTGCACATGACACATTTGAGCCTCGCCCCGTCAATGCTGTGCCCAACGCAACCATGCCGTCCGCATCCGACTTGTCCACCTTCCAATCCAATGCGTCCGGCGGCGAGGGCGGTGCTCCCGGCAGCTACCTGGTTCGCGCCGACGGCCAGTTCACGGGTACCACCGACGGCATTCTCAAGTGGGCATCATGCAAGTGGGGCTTCGACGAGAATGTGACGCGCGCCACCGCAGTCAACGAGACTCATTGGCGACAGCTTGAGCTCGGAGATATCGGCAATGGAACCAGTATTGGAATTCTGCAAATCAAGTCTGCGGACTATCCTTCAACCTGCGAATCGGTCGCATCGACCCAGAATACTGCCGATGTCACGAATGCGGATTGTTACTCGTATCTGAGTACCGCCTTTGCCGCCGACTACAAGCTGGCTCAGCAGCGAGCGTGTTTCGAAGGCCAGGTCAGCTATCTCACTAGCGACACTCCAAGCTCAGGATATCCGACCTATCCGAACGGTACGCCGCAGCAAATGATGTGGGGATGTGTCGGATGGTGGTACTCGGGACATTGGTATGATTCTGGTGCGCTCAACTACATATCGCAAGTCCAGGGATACTTATCAGCTGAGACTTGGGCGCAGCCGGGATTCTGAGGTAGGCAGATGAGCAATCGATGAGTTTGTAATCCTTACAGCGGCGCTGGCAAGATCGCCGCACCAGAAAAGCGGGCGGGCTCGTAGCCAAATTGTAACTACTACAATGTCGGCTACGAGCTCGTTCGTTTTGAACTGAAGTGAATCTTCATTTGCGACCTTTCCTGTAGTCGCTCTGACTTAGTCCTCCCTGTGTGCCCCCGCGGTACGCCTTCTTCCGCTTGTAATGATTTCACAGTACGCGCCTTTTCAAACCTGACTCGCCCGTTTCCGCGCCGTTTCGAATCGATCGAAGATGGCACGCGAGTTGCCTTTGGTAGTCGAAGCGCGCGGATGCAAATGCAGGCGCGAGTGAGAGGGTGGGTTAACCTACCGAAAGGGCCGACGTCGCGGGAATTCTGAGGATACGTAGAACCATGACACACGATCGCGGAATTCGGTACAGGACTTCAACACGCGCGAGGCTCGCCGCCTGCGCGATGGTATTAGCAGTTGTAGCACTCGGCGGTTGTTCAACAAAAAATCCCGGGTTGGAGAGTAATCAGAAAGAGGCGTCCGCGTCGGCCCGATTGTCGCCCGAGCAATGTGCTGCGAACGCCAGTATCCAGCAGAGCGCTACGCAGGATTCCGACTATCGAATACAGCCGGGAGACCAACTCGCGCTCGACTTCTACATGAACTCCGAATTCAACGACACGGCTACGGTCGATCCCAACGGAAAAATAACGTTGCGCATGGTTGGCCCGATACAGGCGGCCGGTCTGACACCGGATCAACTGGCGTCGTCAATCGATAAGGCTTATCAGAACGAGCTTCGAAATCCCGGCGCGGTGGTTCACCTTAACAACCTGCCGAGTAGACAGGTCTATGTGGAAGGCGAAGTCCAGAAACCTGGCGGCTTTCCGCTGCAACCTGGAATGACCGCGGTGCAGGCGCTAGCGCTGGCTGGCGGAGTGACTGACAACTCAGATCCGCAGGGCGCCGTCCTGATTCGCCGCGACGCCTGCGGACAGCCGCAAGGATCCAAGATCGATCTGGCAGCGAGTGCCAAGAATCCGGGCTCCGGCGAAGACGTGGCGTTGATGCCGCGTGACGTGGTGGTCGTGCCGAAGAGCGGGATTGCGAATGCGGATTTGTGGGTCAAGCAACACATAAGAGACATCCTGCCGGTGGAACCATACATATCTCCCACTTTTTAGCTGATGAACCTTGCCGGGAATCGATAGAACCATGCTGCCTACCAACTACAAAGACTATGTCGATCTTCTCTACCGACGGCGCCGGACCGCTCTTATTGCTGGCCTGACAGTCTTTTGCGTCGTTGCGGTCGGAACGCTTCTATGGCCGCCAGTCTATCTGTCGAACTGCCAAGTGCTGATTCAGGACAATCGCGCGCAGTTGCTGGTATCGCCGGACCTGCAGGCCAATGCGCCACAAAATTCCGGCTCCGTCAGCAATCCAGTAAGCGAACAGGACCTCAACTCGGAACGCGAATTGATTACCAGCCTATACCTGGTTCGACTAGCACTGCAGGACCTACCCGTTCCTCCCGCATACGCGCACCGCTCAGGCATGGCAGTGGCTGCCGTTAAGAGCGCACTGCTGCTGCCGCTTCAGGGCTATCACGTGCTGCACGATATTCCGAATCTTACTCCGCGAGATGCCTGGGCGTTGGATGTCGCGCGTACCCTGGATGCGTCCGTCATCAAACGCTCTAACATCATCGATGTCGAATTCCACTCGCACGACCGTCGCTGGACGAAAGACTTCCTGGATCGGCTTATGAGCCGGTACCTGGAGTTCCACGCAAGTCTGTCGCATGACCCTCAGGCAGAGAAATTTTACGAGCAGCAGACCAAGATCCTGCAGGACAGGCTCGAGGACTCGGAGGCGAAGCTTCGCGACTTTCAGCTCAAGACCGGCATCGGCAACCTTGACGAACAAAAGCGCGTGCTCATCGCGCGCATTTCCGACCTGCAAAATACAGCTGCTAAAACCGACGCCCAGATTTCAGGAAGTCAGCAGCAGGTTACGGCCCTCCAGTCTCAGATGGGCAGCACGCCAGAGCGTATTCAGAAGGAAACCCATCAGGTCCAGAACCTCGCGTTGCAGCAACTGAAGCCACAGGTGATGCAGCTGCGCGCGGAAAGGGCCGAGCTACTTACGCGCTATCAGCCCGGCAGCGAACGCATCAAGCAGATCGACGCCAAGCTCGCCTCCGAGGAGGCTATCCTCGATAAAGAAAATCACCTGGAAGTGAACGAACAGCTTACCGACGTGAATCCGGTGTGGATCACGATGCAAACCGATCTCAAGCAGGCGAGCACGGCCGCCGCCTCGGGAAAAGCGACTCGCGATGAGCTCAACAAGGAAATCGACGCCGCCAATCAGCAACTCTCTGCCCTTGTGAATAATGGCGTCGAGTTCCAGCGATTGCAGCGGCAAGCGACTTCGGATTCCGACGCCTACCAGGTTTACGTGCGGAAGACCGAAGAAGCACGCGCGTCCGAAGCGCTGAACAGCAACAAGCTTCTCAACGTCAGCGTGGCGCAGCCCCCGATTGCCCCTGTGGTGCCGTCGTTTCCAAGCGTGCCTTTCAATCTGCTCGTGGGCGTGATGCTCGCGACGCTGTTCGGAGCCGCGGCTGCTTATTGGGCGGAAGAAGCCGACTCGAAAATTTATTCTGCCCGAGTCGTGAACGATCTGACCGGACTGCCGATCGTCGCAGTCCTAAGCGACCGGTGGTAACGGCCATGTACTATCGGCACTTCGGACTCGACGGACCGCCATTTCGCTTCTCACCATCTGCAGCGGTGCTCTATCTCGGCGCCACTCATCGCGAATGCCTTGCCGCCCTTGAGTGGGGTCTCCTGCACGATCAATGCGGATTCATGCTTCTGACGGGCGAGACCGGCACCGGGAAGAGCACGCTGCTGAATGCGATTGTCGCGCGCCGAATCCCGAATCTCCATTTGGGATGCGTTACCAATCCGAGGCTCAGCTTCGAGGAGATCCTGCGCGTTGTGCTGCCACAGCTGGGTGTGACAACCCACGAACGGGGCAAATTGGAATTGATCCAGGCGCTCGAACGCCTGGTAGTGAGTCAGCCGGAAGGTCATCGCACGGCCATCGCAATCGATGAGGCGCAGGACCTGAGCGACGAAACTCTCGAGGATTTTCGTCTGCTCACGAACCGTGTCGGATCACAGGATCGCGATCTCCAGATCGTTCTGATGGGCCATCCTGAGATGCTCGATCGGCTGTCGGCGCACAACCTGCGGCAGCTGCGAGAGCGAATCTCAACCAACGTATCTCTACCACCGCTCAGCCGGACCGAGAGTATCGCGTACGTCAACTGCCGACTTGAGTCACAAGGCGGAAGCCCGCGGATCTTCGACGCAAGAGCGCTGCGACACCTCGTCAAAGCCGCCGGAGGAATTCCCAGACGTCTCAACGTTCTATGCCACAACGCCCTTGTGCTCGCGTACTCGAAAAACGCAGGCACGGTGACGGCGCGCATCGCGAGAGAAGTCGTCGAGGATAATGCGAGCATCCTCCGCCCATCGGGCAATCGGAACCGCATCGCGACACCGCGCTCCGCACACGTCGCGATTCGCCCGCGAGCAATGCTGTCACGTGCCGCCGGTGCGTGCGCGGCCGTCGCCGTCGTAGGGTTGGGTGCCGTCCTTCTGCCGGCGGCACACGATTGGGCGGGCATCCTAGGTCACTCCAGTCCGCCCGTTGCAGACGCGGCATCGCCCCTTCATACCGAAGTCTCTCCCGCGCCGGCACCCGAAGATAAGACCGTCGCGGCGTCACTCGGGTACACGTCGCCTATCGCAAACACAGCTGCAGCGCAGGTGCCAAATCATCGAGACGCCGCGACTCATCGAACGACCATTCACATTCAAGTTGGCGACACGTTTCACGATCTGGCCGCCAAATATCTCGGCTCCAAAGATCGGACTCCCGATTTGATCAAGGCCAATCCGCAAATAGACGATCCGAATGTTCTCTTTGTCGGCGAAACCGTCTATCTGCCATCAACCCATAACAACGACCAAGCGAGAGCAGTGCGGTGAGCAAATACTACGACCTAATCAACCGAAACGCGGCAGTTGTCCGGGAACCGCTTCCATCGCCCCGCCAGCGTGCGCGGCTCGTTACGAAAACGCGAGACTTGGTCGAGCAGTCGCTTCGCGAAGTCGCGCCTGAGCCCGACGCACTTGTGAACACGTTCTTGCCCAAGCCGATCGAGCATGGATTGCCGGCGGCGCTGGCGCGGCAGGACGCTATTCGTCAGTTGAGCGAGCGGATGGCCCCGACTGCGGCGGTGGAAAAATCGTGCAGGGTCGCCATCTCGGGATGCCGTCCGCGCGACGGCGCATCGTCGGTAGCTGCCGCGCTGGCGCTGGATCTCAGCCAACGGCTCTCGATGCGCACAATACTAGTTGACGCGAATCTTCAGAGTCCCAGCCTTCACGGAGTGATATCGCCGTCAGACCGGACCGCTACACAGATTACGCTGGACGGTTCTCTGCAACTTCGCACCACCGGGTGGTCCCGCTTGACGCTGGCCACATGCTGCATTCAGGGCGACGACCTTCAGCGAGAAACTGTGATCGCGGAGCTCAGCGCGGTCCTCAGCACTTTCCCAGCCGCCGTAGTCGATCTCGGCGTCGCTCGGCTCGATCCGCGCATGTTACCGCTGATTCGTCCGACCGATCCGATCTTGTTGGTAGTCCGCTACGGCCAAACGGAACGCAAGGAACTCGAGACCACCGCTGCCGCGCTGCGCGGTGCCGAACGAACCGTCGCAGGCGTGATCATGAATGCACGATCGGCGCGGTCGCAAATTTCTCCGCCCGAGAATCTGAACCAAGAATGACTTCATCTCAATCGACGAGGATAAAATCGGTGTTGATTCAAAACGGTTATCGCAACGGCACTTCAAAAAACGGGCACTCGAATTCGTTGATCGAAATCGCGAATCCTGGAGTCGCCGGGATCGAGCGTACCCATTCGACCGCCAATCTTCATTCAGCCCCCGCGATCAAAGAGCAGCGCACCCAACTGCGCGGTATCGGCGTTGTAGGTCTCGGCTATTGGGGGCCAAATTGGGTGCGCAATTTCCATCAGAGTCAGTGCGCGCGGCGCGTCGTCGCATGCGATCTCGACGAAAAACGCCGAACGCATGTCAGCCAGTTGTATTCGGATCTCGAGACTACGAGCCGCTTCGAGGACTTGCTGAGTGACTCCGACATCGAAGGCATCGTGGTTGCGACCCCGGTAGGCACCCACTACGCGATGGCGCGGCGCGCGCTCGAAGCGGGCAAATCGGTGCTGGTCGAGAAGCCGCTCGCGACGTCAACCGAAGAGGCCGACGAACTTGTCAGGATCGCACGCGAACGAAAGCTCATCCTGATGGTTGGGCACACCTTCGAGTACAGCGCTCCAGTTCTGAAGATGCACGACATCATCGAGTCGGGCGAGCTCGGCGACGTGTTTTACATCAGTTCTGTGCGCGCAAATCTTGGACTATTTCAGCGCGATGTAAACGTGACGTGGGACCTCGCGACTCACGACATCTCGATCATCCTGAACCTGATGGGCGGCCGCGTGCCGGAAGCAGTGAGCTGCCAGGGCGAGAGCCATTACGGTCACGGCGTGGAGGACGTCGCGATGCTAACGTTGCGATTCGAGCGAAACATCATCGCCTTCGTCCACGTCAGCTGGCTCGATCCCGACAAGATTCGCCGCACGACGGTGGTCGGATCGCGCAAGATGCTCGTGTACGACGACACCGCGCCGCAGGAAAAAATCCGCATCTACGACAAGGGCGTCACCGCGCAAAAGTATTACGACACTTTCGGCGAGTTCCAGTTCTCGTATCGTTACGGCGACATCCAAATTCCACGAATCGAGGAAAAGGAGCCGCTGTTCTGCGAGTGCGAGCACTTCGTCAAATGCATGAAGAGCGGCGACACGCCGAACACCGATGGTGTCAACGGCGCGCGCGTCGTCAGCGTGCTCGAGGCGGCGAACTATTCGCTGCGCAGGGGCGGCCTGATGGTTCCGCTCGGGAATGCGGTCCGATGAGCGCGGCGAACAATCAGCGCCAGCTTCAACAACTTGCCGGCGTTGCAGACGACGTCCGGATGGGTGAGCGCGTGCGCCTTGCTTCATACGTAAACCTCTACGGCTGCGAGATTGGCGACGACACTCGGCTCGGCGCGTTTGTCGAAGTCCAGCGCGACGCGAAGATCGGGAAGCGCTGCAAAATATCGAGCCACAGCTTCGTCTGCTCCGGTGTGACGATCGAGGACGAGGTCTTCATCGGTCACGGCGTTATTTTCATCAACGATCGTTATCCGCGCGCGACCGGCGTCAACGGCGCGTTGAAAACCGAGGACGACTGGAAAATGGAGCATACCGTGGTCAGGAAGGGCGCTTCGATTGGAAGCGGCGCGATAGTGATGTGCGGAGTCGAAATTGGAGCAGGGGCGCTGGTCGGCGCCGGCGCGATCGTAACTCACGATGTGCCGGTCGGAGCAACCGTCGCCGGCCATCCTGCGCGTTTGCGTGGACCCTTGGCCGCGACGAGAGAGAGGCAGTCTCGATGAAGATAAAATTCGTGGATTTGGCAGCGCAGAATCTTGAAATCGGCGAGCGCGTTCAGTTCGAGATGGACCTCATCCATTCGAGTACCAGTTACGTCGGCGGAGATCAGGTCGAAAGCTTCGAGCGTGAATTCGCAGAATTTCTCGGCGTCAAGCGCGTTATCGGCGTCGCGAACGGAACGGACGCACTGCGCATCGCGCTGTTGGCGCTCGGTATCGGCCCTGGCGACGAAGTCGTCACAGTTCCGATGACCTTCATTGCGACGGCGGCTTCGATTTTGCAAACCGGTGCGCGCCCTCGGTTCGTCGATATCGACCCCGAAACCGGCAACATCAGCTTGTCCGCGCTGCGCGGCCTTCTGGAGTCTCTGCCACGCAACGAGCGTCGTGCGGTTCGAGCGATTGTTCCCGTTCATCTCTATGGTTTGCCCGCGCCGATGGTCGAGCTCAAGGAGATTGCCGCCGAGTTCAACCTGAAAGTCGTCGAGGATGCGTGCCAGGCTCACGGCGCGCGCATCCGAACTGCCGACGGTATGGCTATGGCTGGAACGCTTGGCGACGTCGGATGCTTCAGCTTCTATCCCGGCAAAAATCTTGGCGCGTGGGGCGATGGCGGTGCGGTCGCGACCAATGACGACGAAATTGCACGACGCGTGTCGCTGCTAGCCAATCACGGCCGGCTGTCCCACTATGCGCACGAGATCTGCGGCTACAACTCGCGACTCGACTCGATTCAGGCGGCGGTGCTGCGTGCGAAGCTGGAAAAGCTCGCCGAGTGGAACGATCGGCGCCGTGTAGTTGCCTCTGCGTATCGCGAATTGCTCGCGCCGCTTGACGTTCAGCCGATCATCGAACCCGAAGGCATAGAATCATGCTTCCATCTTTTCGTCGTTCGTAGCACCCGGCGCGACGCCATCCGCAACGCGCTGCTGCAAAACGATATCGAATGTGGAATTCACTACCCGGTTCCGCTTCACCTTCAACCCGCGCTGGCTTACCTCGGTCATCGATCCGGCGATTTTCCGGCTAGCGAATCGCTGGCGGATACAACGCTGTCGTTGCCGATGCATCCGCATCTGAACGGACTGGAAATTCAGCGAACGGTGGAGACTGTGGCCAGCTCGTTCCTGGCACCGAACGAACGCTTGGCCGCGCAGCGCAGCAATGCTTCACAACCTTCTGTGAGTGCATCTTCCGACGCATGAGTGAATGTCGATGTTTGCCGGCGAATGCAAAAAACAGAAAGTGCTCTTCGCCATAGCCGACGTGGCGGCAATGGCGCTCGCCTTTGCGATTGCAGTGGCGCTGCACGACCCAGACGGCGCTATCGTGGCGCATATCGAGAGCGTAGATCCGCAAACGCTCGCCGAATGTGGGGTCATCGCGGCGCTACTGTGGGTACTCGTCTTCCGGGCGTTCGATCTTTTCAAGCTGCGAAACGGCAGCCGCAAGGAAGCGATCGCGATAGTCAAGGCATGCTCGGTCGCGGCTGGCTTGATGCTCCTGACCGACTTCGCCGTGCATATCGAAATCTCGCGCGTCGCGGTCGTCACTTTCTACGGCGTCAGCATCATCGCTGAACTCGGGATGCGCGGAGTCCTACGCCGCCTGATTCAACACTTTTACTCGAGTCCGCGCATCTCGATCCCCCTCGTGATTATCGGCTTCAATTCGACTGCGCACCTGCTCTGCGACAGCATTCGCGAAGAGCTGACGCAATACGAATTCGTCGGGTTTCTGGACCGCGAGGCTTTGGGCTGCGAGTACAGCGGATACCCTGTGCTCGGCGGTCCCGAACAGTTATGCGACCTGGCTCGCGTCCATCCGTGCCTCGAGGTCGCGGTCGCGATTCCCGACGCACCGCTAGTCGATCAGGCGCGCATGGTCGAGCTTTGCGAAGAATCGCGCCTGCGTTGGTGGGTGGTGCCGTGGGTCTACCGATCGGCGCCGACCGGACTGCGTGTCGACACTGTCGGGCTGATTCCGATTGTCGGGCGGCGCGGATCGAACGTCGAGGGGCTGAACTACCTGGTCAAGCGCACTTTCGACGTCGTATGTGCGTCGCTCATTTTGATCGTCGCGATGCCGATTATCGCATTGGCCGCGCTAGCGATTTTACTCCTCGACGGTCGCCCCATTTTTTTCCGGCAACAACGAATCGGCGCGCAAGGCCGTCGATTTAACATGTTGAAATTGCGCACGATGAAAACCTGCGCCGCCGACCTCGTCCATCGCCAGTACGTGCAGCGATGGATCTCCAATGGTCACAGTGCCGACGCCAACGGCAACGGCGACAAGGTCTTCAAGCTCGCTAACGATTCGCGCGTCACTCGCGTCGGCAGAATCCTACGCAAGTTCAGCCTCGACGAATTGCCCCAGCTCATCAACGTCGTGCGGGGCGACATGAGTCTGATCGGCCCGCGCCCCGCCCTCCCCTACGAGCTCGATCATTATCAGGACTGGCATCGCCGTCGCCTCGAAGGGATGCCCGGTATCACCGGCCTCTGGCAGGTCAGCGGCCGCAACCAGGTTTCCTTCGACGAGATGGTCAGGCTCGACGTTCAGTACCTCGAAGACTGGTCGCTGAGCGCCGACATCGGAATTCTTTTTCGCACCATCCCGGTTCTGCTCCGCGGAGAGGGATTGTGAGCGATCCTATTCCCGTGACCGGCGATGCTGCCGAGCACGCCGAGCGCAACCGCTGGTTGTGGAGTGCGTTTGCGCGATCTGTCCGCGACAACATGATCGCCGAGTTCCTGGTGCAGGCGCTGCGGGTTGGTGGAATGGTGGTGCTCGCGCGCGCGCTTTCGCCGAACGATTTCGGCTTGTTCAAAATTCTCGTCGTCGTCTCGACCTTCGCGATGCTGGTTAATGAGGCCGGCATTCCCGACGCGCTCATCCAGCGCCGCGACCTCTCGCGCGCTCATCACGTGACCGCATGGTGGATGAGCATCGCGCTCGCGCTGCTCACCTGCGGCCTGCTGTACGGCGGCGCACCAGGACTTGCGCATCTCATGAAGATGCCGCAATTGCGCCAGGGCATGCGTCTGCTTTGCATTCCATTTCTTTTGGAGGGCGCGGCGGTCACGGCCAACGCGCGGCTGCGTCGCGATCTGCGCTTTAGTGCGCTCGCGGCTGCCGATGTCCTCGCGGAATTCGCGTTTCTTGGCGTCGCCCTCGTATTGCTGTGGTATCGGCTGCCGACCTGGAGTCTCGCTGGCGGTCTCGCAGCGCGTTTTGCCGTTCACGCGATCACGATCCTGTTTGCCGGCGGAAGAACGCCGCTCGGACTTCCGACTGCCGCCGCTGCGCGCGACCTCGGCCAGTTCGCGACCAAGGTTCTCGGCGGACGAACCGTCGATGCGCTTTCCTCCAACGTGGACTTCATTTTGATAGGCAGGCTGCTCGGGAGTTCTGCGCTGGGGTTTTATTCGATGGCGTGGGACCTGCTCCGATTCGTCCCGGACCGCGTCTTCCGGATCGCCGGCCGCGTTACGCTTCCGACATTTTGCCATCTGCAGGATCAGACGGACCAGCTCGCGCGCGCCTATCTGAACTTCTGCGGCTATCTATCCCGGATCATTTTGCCGATCGTTCTCTGTGCCGCGATCGCCGCTCCTGAACTCATCACGATCATTTACGGCCCCAAATGGCTACCCGCCGCCGTGCCGATGCAATTGCTCGCGTGCGGGCTATTGCTGGTCGGACTGCGCCTCGCCATCGGTTCCGTCTACTACGCAAAAAATCATCCGGAGTTCGACTTCTACGTTCACGCCACCCGCCTCGTGCTCGTCGTCGTAACCATCTTCGGCCTCGCGCACACAGGCTTGATCGGCGTCAGCATGGGCAGAAGCGCGGTCGAGGTCGTCATGAGCATCGCCGCTCAGTGGCTCGTATGCCTGCTGCTCGGCATCGGACTTACCGATCTCGTGGTGGCGATTTTGCCGGGCGCCGGATTGGCGCTGATGTGCGCACTTGCTGTCACTGCCGGAAAGATTACCGCGAGCGCCGTGGGAGCACAGGGCGTCGCGACTTTGCTGCTCATCACGGCGCCGCCCGCGCTCGTCTATTGCTGGCGCGAATCGTCAACCGCGATGCGAATGTTCGCGGACACGTTCGGCGCCGGTGAAGCAGCACCAATCACCGTCGCCCAGGAGCTTCAATGAATCAGTCGGTGGCAGTTCGTGAGATATCGTTCGAGCCGGAGTTGCGGATTTTGCCGCTCGATAGCGCCCGCGCCGCGTGGGAAGATTTCGTAGCGTCGCATCCGGCGGCAACACTCTACCACCGCCGGCCGTGGCTCAATGTTTTGCGACGCGCCTTCGGCGTACAACCTTCCGTCGCGATCATCGGTGAATACAAATCGACGCTCGCCGCGTGCCTCCTCGCCCCGGGCGGCAATCCACTTCGTCGCAGCCTTATCTCGCTGCCCTTTTCAGATTTTTGCCCGCCCCTCGCCGTCCACGACTCGGCCCTTTATTCGTTGATGTCCGGCTTGTCGGGATTCGCATCGCAATCCCGCCTTGAAATTCGCGGAGTCGCTGCACCCGCTCCCTGGCGCGTCCTCAATCACTTCCAGCGTTGGACGCTCGACTTGTCACGGCCGTTCGACGCTATCGAAAAGGCGGCAGACCGCGAGGTGCGGCGCCACCTTCGTCGCGCTCGCGAGGCAGGCGTCACCGTCGAGTGCTCGCGCGACGCCGAAGCAATGGACTGCTTCTCCAATCTTCAGCTCGAGAGCCGGCGCCGTCTTGGAATTCCATCGCAGCCGCACAAGTTCTTCAGACTCGTGCACGAAGTCTTCGCGAAACTCGACTCCATCGAGGTTTGGTTCGCATCGCACCGTGGCGAACGCATCGCCGCCGTTGTAGTCCTGCGCGACAACGACGTGTTGCACGCAAAATGGTCTGCGCGCGTCGCGGGCAGCCCTGACGGCGCCAGCCATTCGATCTTCATGTCCGTCGTCGAGCAGCACGCACAGCGCGCCGGTTCGCTGGACTTCGGACGCGCCGACAGCCGCAACCGCGGACTCTCGCGATTCAAGCGCGAGCTCGGCGCGACCGCGACCGATTTGCCTTACAGCTATTTTCCGCAGCTGCCGGCCGTGACCAGCGCTGAAAATCTGACCGGTGTGTGGCAAACCGCCTCGCGCGTATGGCGCAAGTTGCCAATCCCGATTGCGCGCGCGCTCAACAACGTGACCTACAGGTACCTCGCATGACCCGGTATATCGCAATCACCCCGGCGCGCGACGAGGAAAAATTCTTGCCGCTGCTGATAGCTTCGATGGCCGCGCAGAGCTGGAAGCCCGACCGGTGGATAATCATCGACGACGGTTCCGCCGACGCTACCGCCACGATTCTCGACGAGGCCGCGCGCACCTATCCGTGGATTGAAGCTCATCACCTGCCGCGCAACCGTCCTCGCGCTCCCGGCGGCGAGTGCGTGATCACACGGTTCCTGCCGCACGAAGCGTGTCAGGAGTACGACTACGTCCTGCGGCTCGACGCCGACGTAAGCTTTGAACCGGGGGTCCTCGATAATCTGCGCGACGAATTCGAGCGCGACCCGAAGCTCGGGATCGCCAGCCCAACGCTGTACGAACCCAAAGGCTCGCGGTGGGTCGAGATTCGACAGCCCGAATACCACACGCGCGGCCCGGCCAAGATGTATTCGCTCGCATGCTTCAACGCGATCGGTGAACTCGATCCCGACGTCGGGTGGGACACGCTGGATGAAGCGCGCGCGATGATGCTCGGTTTTCACACCCGCGGTTTCCGTCACATCACGGCGCGCCATCATCGTCCCCAAGGCGAGGCCTCAGGATGGCGGGCGCGCATGAGGGCTGGCCTGGCGGCATATCGGGTCGGCTATTCCCCGCTGTTCATGCTTGCACGCGCGGCGCGTGAGACGTTTACGCGACCGTCCCCGCTTGACGGAGCACTCATGCTCGCCGGCTTCCTTGACGGCTACATCCGCGGCGAATCGCGTTGCGCCGAGCCTGAGTTGGTCCGATTCATCCGCCACCATCAACACCGCAGACTGCTCCTTCAGGAGTCGCTATGGCGCTGAGCGACATGATCGACGCCGATTGCGTCTCGTCCGCGCCATGTGCTGGTCAACCTGCGGGCGCTGGACACAATGATGCGTTTTCCTTTTGGAAGCTGCCTCACGATTGGAGGGTCTCGCTGGATTCCGCGGCCGCTGAATCGAGGGCTGTCGCTGAACATTACCTGTTTGAGGAATACCTGTCGCGCAAAGATCGCCAGCCGCCTTCGAGGATGCAGGCCTACTATCGAATCAAAAATCTGATTCCCACAACCCTGCGACATCGGCTCAACTCGGCAGCAATCAAAATGCGCGGCCTTCCTGATTTCCCGCGATGGCCTCGTGAAACCGCGCTCACCGATTATTGGCGTGATTGGATGCAGCTTAGCCTGCGCAGCGTGAATGCGACCGACGGCTGGCACATCGGATTTTGGCCCGACGGAATGAAGTGCTGCATCGTACTCACTCACGACGTCGAAGGTCCGATCGGGATGAGCCGAATGGAGCAGATGGCAGACCTCGAGGAGCGCTACAATTTCCGCTCTGCCTGGAACCTGCCGCTGTCACAGTATGCGATCGATTGGAAACTTATAGATCGGCTGCGCGAACGGGGTTTCGAATTCGGCGCACATGGGCTCTCGCATGACGGGCGTTTGTTCCGCAGCGAGAGCGACTTCAGCACGCTGGCTCCGATTCTCGTGCAGCTCGCGCGCTCTCACGGGTTGAATGGTTTCCGCGCGCCTTCGACACTTCGGCGCGTCGATTGGATCGGCAAACTCCCGTTCGAGTTCGACTGCAGCTTCTCGGATTCCGACCCTTACGAACCTCAGCCGGGCGGAACCTGCAGCGTGTTTCCTTTTTTTCTCGCAAAACTTGTTGAGCTGCCCTACACCCTGCCGCAGGATCACACACTCATTCACTTGTTGCGGCAGAGTCCAACACAGGTTTGGGCGCCCAAGGCGCGATGGATCGAGTCGCTCGGCGGAATGATCTTGACCCTCGTTCACCCCGACTATTGCGGTTCCGGCCGCAACCTCGAGGAGTACGAAACTCTTCTCAAGGAACTAAATGAATTCCAGTCCGCGTGGCGCGCGCTCCCCTCTGAGGTTTCCTCGTGGTGGCGCCGCCGCGATCAAATGAAGCTGACCGTCGATGGCAACGGCAATTCGCCGATCATCGAAGGACCCGGCTCCGAGCGCGCGGTCGCACGGATGCTGTCGAGCGAACCACTGGCACGTTGAGGTGAATGCTGTGGCGCGTTTTTTGATGATTGCCTACACGACCTACATGCACGACGGCCGCGTCAAACGGCACGCCGAGGCGTTGGCCGAGCGTGGCGATCACGTCGACGTCATTTGTCTGGCCACCGACGAGCAGCCAATCACCAACGGCGTCAATGTGATCGGTTTGCCGATGCCGCGTTATAGGGGCGAAAGCAAATCCGCTTATCTTCGGAGCTATACGCGGTTTTTTTCTATGGCGGCGCAGCGGGCGGCGCGGATGTCGATGAACCAGCGCTACGACGTCGTGATCGTCTGCACGATGCCCGACGCCGTCATCGTCTGCGCGATTCTGCCCAAGTTGCTCGGCAGCAAGGTCGTCCTCGATGTGCACGACACGATGCCGGAATTGTACCGCGACAAGTTCGGAGGAGCGCGCGGCGCCGCGGGGGCGAAATTGCTAATGCTCGAGGAGCGAGTCAGTTCGTGGTGGGCGGACCGCGTGCTCGCCGTGCACGATCTCCATCGCGACCGCCTGCAACAGGCGGGCATCCCGCGGCGCAAAATCCATGTCGTGATGAATTCGCCGGATACGCGAATCTTCCACCTACACAAAAACGGCGACGCGCCTCCGAACCAGTTCACCTTGATCTGTCATGGCACGGTAACTCAACGGCTCGGGCTCGATCTCGCCATCTCGGCGGTCGCGTCGCTGCGTGCTGAAATCCCCGAGTTACGCCTGAAAGTGATCGGCGAGGGCGATCGGCTGGCGGAGTCTCGCAAGCTGGTCGATCGTCTGGGACTCGACGACCGAGTCTCGTTCATTGATCTCGTGCCCGTGGAACAACTCCCGGCCCTTCTCGTCAAGGCGGATGTCGGGCTGGTTCCTTATCGCCCAAGCAGCGCGACGCATCTGATGCTGCCGGTAAAGCTACTCGACTATGCGACTCTCGGCGTACCGGTAATCGCCGCGCGTCTGCGAACGGTGGAGCACTATTTTGGCGACGGCGCAGTCGAACTGTTCGAACCGGGCGACGTCGCCGACCTGGCGCGCGCGATCAGGCTCCTCTACCACAATCCGAATCTGCGCGAACGACTCGCCGAGCGAGCGCGCAACGCGCTGGACGCTCTCAACTGGCAGAACCAAAGGAGCGAATACTACCGGGCGATCGACTCGCTCCTCACAGCGTGATCGGTCACAGGAGAAAATTCTATGGACTTGAAGAAAAAAAAGGCTGACAAGCCGACCGCGAGGACCCTGGTGGTCGGACTCGGCGAAGTCGGCGAGGCGCTGGCGGCAACCCTGGACCGCGTGGAACCTGTGCTCCGCCACGACCTCGACCGGGTGAAGATTACCGAACCTATCGGGACCATGCACCTTTGCATCCCGTTTCAATCGCAGCATCAGTTCGAAACGGTGGCTTTGGGGTACATCGAGCGGTTTCAACCGTCGCTCACGATCATCAACAGCACGGTGTTGCCTGGGACCACCCGATCGATCGCGGAAAAAAGCGGCCGCGCGGTCGCGTACAGCCCGGTTCGCGGCAAGCACGTCCGCATGCAGCAAGACCTGATGCGCTATCGCAAATTTATCGCCGCTCCCAACTCTGCGGCGGCCGCCAGCGCCGAAGATCACTTTCGCGCGGCCGGCATGAAGACTCAGCGGATGACCGAGGTCGAATCGCTCGAACTCGCGAAGCTTGCCGAGACCACCTACTTCGGCGTCTGCATCGCGTTCGCGCAGGAGATCAATCGATACGCCCAGAACGTCGGCGCGGACTATTCGGAGTCGATCGGCTTCTTCGAGGAAGTCGACTTCCTGCCGCGCCAGCGTTACTTCCCCGGGTTTATCGGCGGCCACTGTGTGATTCCCAACATCAAACTGCTCCTCGAAATCGCGCCATCCGCGGCGCTGGAAGCAATATTGGATTCCAATGAGCGACGTGCACATGAACTCGAATCTCGAACCGGCGCCACTTCTCAAGCACTCCACGAACCACGCGAGACTGACCAGGCCAAAGTGCTGGCTGATCGGTAACAGTCGCGAATTTCCATTCGCTGCCGGACGAGTCGCGCGCCTGCGCGGTCTCGCGCCCTGTATCGCGGACAGCGGCACGGTGCCCTCCCTGATTGGAGCGCGCAACCAGTTAATCGCGATCAATTTCGAGTTGCTTGCGCATCTCGAGCCGGACGCGAAGGCGTGCCTCCGCAAACGGGTCGAATCCGGCGCGACGATCTATGTGCGCGGCGGACTCGAGCCGGACCGTACCTATTCTCTGCTGCCGTTCTCGGATCAGCGGTTCAAGTTTTCAATCAAAGCGGCCGACAGCTATCAATTTTCGACGCATCGGATCCTGCCGACGGCAATCGCAGGCGAGCGCGTCGCCGCTCATCTCAGTATGCCGCACGCGGCCGGTCTGAAAGATCCTGTGCGACCGATATTGTCGAGCATGGATCGTTTCGCACCCGCGAGGCCGTCGATTTTCGCGATCGAAATCGGCGATGGTCTGGCGATTTTCGATCTTCACGAAGACACCGATGTCGAAGACCTAGAGCTGCTAGCAGACCTCGCAACGCCTGCGAGACGTGCTGCCACCATTGGCGCGCTTGCCGCGGTCGATTGGGCCGCCGGCCGCAACCCGGCGGTTCCGGCGCCGATCAATCTCGTCATCGACGATCGTCCCGTCAACTGCGATTACTTAAATGCCGGCAAGCTGGACGCGTTTTTGCGGCATCTCGACGCGCAGTGCCCCGGCATCCATACCGACTTCGCGTGGACACCGAGGCACACGCTTCCGCATCGCCGCTATATAGATGTGCTGGGCCGGTACAACACCGGCTTTGTGTGGCATGGGTTCCTGCGCCACGTCGACCATCGGACCATCGCGGATTTCGAAGCCGACCTCAGCGCGGGACGCGCGTGTGTCGATCAAATCTCGCGCGAATTTGGCGTTCGCATCCAACCCGTGATGATTTTTCCGTTCGAGAAGGATACCCCCCGCGCCGAAGAACTCCTGCGCGAGGCCGGGTTTGTCGCGAAGGTACAGTCGGCCGAGGGCTTTCCGCCGTCCGGTTACTACAGTCTGCGTGCGGTCGATGAGGAACCGTCGCACAATGAATCGTTCAGCGTAATTTTTCGCGAGTCTATCGACATGCTGAACCGCGATCGAATGCTGGCGATGGCCACGCTGGGGATGCCGATCGTCGCGCTGGCACATCCGCGCGATCTGGCACTGCGGCGGTTCTCGCGGCGGGACCCGGTCGCGATGATGTACTTCGATCCCGTTCTGAAGTTTGCGGCCGAAAAGTCTTTGCGGCCAATGTCACTCGAGGAAATCGCAGCCGAAGTTCCCACCGCGCAGTAGCTCGAATTTCGTCAGTGGTCGTGATTGCGCGATGGTTCTGTCGCGGAATCGCGATCCTTCCCCTGGTAACGGACTAGTCGGTTGTAGAGGGTCTTGAGGCTGACACCCAGCATCTGGGCGGCGCGCACCTTGTTCCCGTTCGTAAAGTCCAACGTCTTGAAAATCAGTTCCCGCTCGACTTCGTCCATCGATTCTCCGACCCGCAGCTCGAAGTGCGGTCCCTTGCGGCCGGCGCGCCGGATGTCGTTGGGAAGATCTGCGGGAGCGAGCAGCGGCCGGCGCGCGACTATCGTGGCGCGCTCGATCACGCTTCTCAGCTGCAAGACGTTGCCGGGCCATCGATTCGCCCGCAAGATCTCCAGGCACTCGTTGTCGATCCCGGTGACAGTTTTCTTGTTCGTTTCTGCTGACTGTTTGATGAAAGCTTCGACCAACGCTGGAACATCTTCGAGTCGATCGCGCAATGGCGGTAGTTCGATAGACAACTGGTTGACACGAGTATACAAATCCTCGCGGAGCCGGCCGTGGTGCATCGCCTCGGCCACGTTCCGACTGGACGTGGCGAGCAAGCGAACGTCGAGCGGTATCTCGGTGTCGCTGCCGCCGCCCATCCGGCGGAACTTGATCTCCTCCAAGGTTCGCAAAAGTTTCGCCTGAAGTTCGATCTTCAGCTCGGTGATTTCGTCGAGCAGCAGCGTGCCGCCAGCGGACATCGCGAGGAATCCTTCGCGGCGGCGATCGGCGCCGGCAAAGGCGCCGCGCTCGTGGCCCCACAGTTCACTCTCCATGAGGTTGTCGGGCATCGCCGTGCAAGTGACTTCGGCGTAGGGGCCGCCGCGGCGCGCGGATAGCTGATGGATCGTGCGCGCGACGAGTTTCTTGCCGGTTCCCGCTTCGCCGAGAATCAATACGGAAGCGGAGCTGGCGGCGGCCTCCTCGACCAGTCTCATGACGCGGCGCATGGCGGACGAATCGCCGATGATCGGTCCGAGTGTGCCGGCCTCGATCAACTTTCGCCGCAGGCGCTGGTTTTCTTCGACGACGCTGAGCTGAGTTACCAGGTTGCTCAGTAGTACGCGCAGATGGCTTGGATTGACCGGTTTGTGAAGAAAATCGTAGGCGCCGGATTTGATCGCGCGAACCGTGGAGTCGAGTTCCGCCTCCTCGGCCATAACGATCGTCGGGATATCGAGTCCCTGGGCGTGCAATTCGCGCAAAATCTCCGCGCCGCCTTTCTCTCTTCCTTCGAGACCGATCAGCAGGACATCCGGCTCAAAGTTCCGGACCATCTCCAACACTTGCCTGCATTCGGTAGACCGGGCTTGAAAGCCCCAGGCGCTGATTCGATCGCGCAAATTTTCCCGGCTCGCGCGATCGTTCTCGGCGACGAGAATCCGTAGATCATGTTTGAGGTTTGCGGCGATGCAAAACTTTGCGGACATTGGGCTGCGAGTTGCCGATGAAACGCGATCTTCCACCTACGAGAAACAGCAACGAGCGTGCCATCAGATCGTTAGCTCAAAGTCCTCTGACGAAGGGAAAAGCCAATGTAGATGCGGTTTATTCGAGCGAGATTTGCCGGAAAGAAGTCGGCCGATCAGTAGAAAATACTGGGTTGCCAGTGCCTTGGCCTGCTCAAAAAAACAACATGCAACGTCTTTGTTCGATGACATGAGGGTCAAGCGAGCGGCACGGCGATTGCTGTCACTTTCGCATAGCTCGGAGGGTGCGCCACTGTCCGCGCCCCCTACACTGCACATCCGCTTCCTCCCAGCGGCCCTGGCGCAGCCCTTCGATTTCGGATGATGTGGCGATGACCTGTGAGGATTATCGCCAACCCAACCTTGATGGCCTGCATAGGACCCGCACTGGTGTCCTATGTTCAATCGGACTGTTGAAACTATGACTCGCTCCATAGTTATGGAGACCAGACCTACTGCGCCGAACAAAAGCTATCGGCGGCAGCGACCCAGGTGCATCGGCGGTCTTCTTCCGTTTCTTATTGTAAGTTCAAAGGATCGCTCGTCCAGCGACTAACGACACCACGAACAACACCAGGAATACGAAGAAGAGAATTCGGGCGAATTCGGTGGCCGTTCCTGCAATGCCGCCAAATCCGAATGCCGCTGCAACTACAGCTATCAGAAGGAAAACAAGTGCGTAGTACAACATTGCTCAATGGCCTCCAAGGTTGATGCTGACTAAATGAGCAATGACTATGCCACTGATAATGCTTCTGAATATGAGGGAACGAGCTGTCTGACGAAGGGACTTATACAATCTTTTCAGATACGGCAGAGATCAGCGAGCGCCTTAAGGCTTCAGCCACAACCATCGCGGCCAGACCTACGAGTCCGAGCACCTGCCAGTAGGGCATCCATTGATGAAGCATGAGCACCAGGCTAGCCAGCAGTGCTACCACCCCGGCAGCAGCCAGCACGATAAGAGTCGACGCGATATAGACCCGGTCCAAAAGAATCTGCGCCGTACCCGCGATACTCGATTCGAGCTGGCGGACCTCGGCAGCGACGATTCGCGCGAAGTCCGAGAGAATCCGAACTGCCAGATCCGGCAACTCTTCCTGCGGTTCCGGTTCGATCGCGATGTCAGCCTGGTTGGACTTCATCAGACTCGTCGACTCGACTTTCACGCAAGACTATGAGCGCGGCACCGAATAGTAACAGCCCCACCATCGCGGCTCCTCCCGAATCCGATCCCAAGGCGAAGCCCAACGCGCCCGCGGCGCACGCGGTTGATAGCGGATGGCGGCGAATTCCCCGGTCCGGGCTAAACCGGGCGACGCGCCGTTCGACGCGATCGTTGATCTGATGTAAGGCGTCGCGCAAATCTTCAGTGGCGTCGTCTATTTCATCTTTTATTTCGGGGTTTCCTGCCATTTTTACCCGCCTTCGAAGCCATTGCCGGGATCAGCCGGTCTCCGAGCACGCCCTCGAGCACCATTAGGATGATTTGAAACGACATCCTGTTGCTGAGCCCTCCGCCGATCGCGAAGCCGCCTAGCGCAGCGAGCGCGAGCGAGCGCTCCGGATACTCGGCGATTGTTTCGCGCAAGTCTTTGGCGAGATCTGCCTGCTGGCGTGCCACGATTTCACCGCCTGTTCAGGTGATTGAGGACGCGCGCCGCGATGTAGCCGACGGCGAATGCACTGGCGATGGCAATCAAGGGCTCGTCGCGAACGAATTCCGTCAACATCGAATTGGCCGATGAAACGTAGTCCATTCCCATCTCGGCGAAGTCGTTAAGTTTTTCGCGACCCTCGTCGACCAAACCGTCTACACCTGCGCTTGCACTGCTCATATTTCGATTTCCTTCCCGGTCGAGCGGTTCGCCTGCTCGACTGGAGCTACATGAAAAATGAAGCAAGTCGCCTGCCATCATTCGGCCATAACTTGCGGCGATAACTTGGGACGCCAGCGGGCGGAAACGCCGGCGGGAAATGTAACGGGCTATCTCTGGAACACTGTGAAATGGTGAGGCACTGGTCGGTAGCGAATTCACGGTTCACGACTACGAGCGATCTGTCCGTGCAAAAAGTTCGCTTTAATCGAGCAGAAAATCCGAGAGGCCGGATGGCATAACGATTGCTTCAATACTCGTCAGGTAGTTGTGCAGTAAGCAAAGCTTCCCCCCTCCGGCAGGATCGGCGGTTGTGGCGTCCTCCCCCCGCTTGCGGCCCTGATCCTGTCGGGCCTCTTTTTCAAGCCTGAATCGTTGATTTGGTCGAGAGGCAACCCTTCCATGCCCAGGACAAAGTCGAGGCCCAGGACAAAGTCGAGCGGCCGGAAATACTCGAAAAAGGCCGGCGAGATGGTTGCGCGCGAGATTCATGAAATGAAGCGCGGAACCCTTAAGTCCGGCGGCTCCGGCAAGAAGGTCAAGAGCCGCAAGCAAGCAATCGCGATTGGACTCTCCGAAGCTCGGCGCGCTGGTGCGAAAGTTCCGCCGGCGGACTCGTCGTCCTAGCAGATCCTCCTTCGATCATTCCTCGACATACATTTCTGGTCGCCCGTCCGTGACGCGCGGATCGGGCTTCGCGAACCCGGTAAGAACTCCTGTCCGAAATTGAGTGCTCACTATCCGCCGATCGGAGGATCTGCAAGGTGTGCGTTACTGTCCGGCGGCTGGTGCGCTTCGTGCTGTACCGACTTGTATCGACTCGTCGGATGAATCGACGATGAGTAACCTGAGAAAGGAAGTAACAGAATATGCGTTACGCAATAGCATGGCTTCTTGGAGTTCCCGCTTCGATCATCGTGATTTGGTTTGTGCTTGGACATCTGCTCTAGACGATCGAATCGTCAGACAGGGTTCACCGGGTCAAATGGCAGGTCGAGTGAGAGTTGGAATCAATCAACTCTGCGGAGAAAGCGAGGCTTCAATCTACCCGTCGGCTCATCGCTACGCCCGCTCCAATCAGGAGGACTCCGAGTGCGATTGCGCCCTCGCTGAGGATCGGGGGAACCACGTGTGTCTCCTCGGTCTTCGCCTGGACCTTCATGTCGCCAAGCCTGACGACGTCTTTAGTTACCTCGGTGTTGAAGGCTGGGACCGCAAACGTAATCAGTCCCAAGAGTGCGATGGTTGCGCCCAATATCACAATGCTTTTCATGGTAATGTCCTCGGTTGCCCTGGTCAGGCCCTTGGTTAAGTGAGCAAAGGCCGCGCCATCGGACAGATGCTGGACGCAATACATACTTCGTGACGGTTTGGGGACCATTGTTATCTGAGCCTCAATTCGCCAGACGGGGGATGTTTCCCGGTGAGCCGGCAGACGGAAAATACTTCATACACGGCTCTCCGAAATCGCCTGAATTGCGTGCCTCTGTTCAGTGGTATGACGATTGCTGCGTACAACTGTGAGAGGAACAAATATGAGGCTCGCAGCAAAATTGGCCCTGTCGTCCGCACTGCTCGCCGGCGTCGCGATTGTTGGTCCGGGATTTTGCTCTAATCGTGCGATGCCTGCGCAATCACAAGACTCTGCGGCTGAATCGCACGTAATCAGGCGCAGCGTCATCAAGGTACACACCGATCATGGCGTAGTCACTCTGCCTGGCACCGCCGACAATTGGGATGCGGTTGAAGAGGCTATGTTTGTTGCCGATAGCATCGCTGACGTGCAGATGGTTAACATCGAAGTTCCATGGCAGGTTTCTTACGAGTGATCGCGTAAGGGATCAGTTCAGGCCATCGTCCCCCCATTCTTTCCCGACAAATTTCGTCATGCGGCATGACCGGCTGCACGGCTCGACCAGAGGGCGAGCGTATGCGCCTGCGCCCATTGCCACTCGGAGCGGCCCGGACTAGAAGCAATTGTTCGGTACGCGCGGGATACGAACGTGCCAGCAAACCGACTCAGGAAAAGCCTCACCGCCACGATCCTGGTGCCGACCGTCCTGGTTGCGATGGTGACCGTCGCCTTGCTGTGGGAATTTCACAGTCAGATGTCCGAAACGGATTGGGTCGAACATACCGATCGCGTCATGCTGCTGGCCGAATCCGCAAAGACTGAGTTTCTCTCGGCGGAGAACGCGCTCAGAGGCTTCCTGATTTCCGGGGAACCCGCTGACAGCGGCGCTCTGCAAGAGCACTGGAACAAGAGCCAGGATATCGTCAAGCAGCTTGTAGCCGTGGTCGCCGACAACTCGAGCCAGGAACAGCGGCTGGCCAATCTGAACGGTCTCGAGAATCAGTGGCTCGAAGCCGCGCGTTCCGCCGATTCGGCCTCCGCGGTTTCCGGGAAACGTGAACTTGCTGAACGTGCCGCGGCGATCGGAAGCAACGTCCTAGCGCAAATCGATGCAGTGTCCGAAGCTGAGCAGCAGTTGCGGATCGTCCGGGACTCACGCCGGGATTTGCAATATCGTGTCGCGATCTGGGGCATCCCTCTCGCCGCGCTGATCCTCGTCATTGGGCTGACGTCGACCGCATGGCGGGAGATTCGGAGAGCGAGCCGGACTTTTGCGGCGGCGCTGAAGGACGCCGAGCTGGCAAATCAGACGAAGACCAATTTTCTGGCAGTGGTTTCGCACGAACTGCGCAATCCGCTCAACTCGATCCTGCTCTGGTGCAACACGCTGATGTCCAGCGGAACGCTCGAGGGCAGAACCGGGCAGGGCCTGGGCGCGATCTTTCGCGCCGCCAAGGCCCAAGCGCAGCTCATCGAGGATCTGCTCGACATCTCGAGAATCGAAAGCGGGCAGATGCGGTTCGACGTCCAGCCGATCAACCCCGCCGAGATCGTGCGAGCGGCGGTTGAAAGCATGAGTCCTGCGGCTGAGGCGAAGTCGATCGAGATACAAACGGTGATCGATCCGCGCGCGAGCACGATCGTGGGCGATTCTCACCGGCTTCAGCAAGCAGTGTGGAATCTGCTCTCGAACGCGATCAAGTTCACGCCCAAGGACGGCAAGGTGCAGGTCCGCCTGGAACGGATCAACTCGCATCTCGAGATTGTCGTGGCCGACAATGGCCAGGGAATCGACCAGCGCGCGATCGACAATGTCTTCGACCGTTTCTGGCAAGGTACCAGCCGGGTCAGCGGCGAGAATGGGATGGGGCTGGGACTCTCGATCGTCAAGCATATCGTCAGTCTTCACGGCGGATCCGTCACTGCTCACAGCGAGGGTTTGGGGAAGGGAAGCGTTTTCGTGATTCGGCTGCCGGTGCCGGTGACGACGGCCGGCCTCGATGGTCCCCTTCGGCGCCATCCCACGGTTGCGCCGGTCGCCCACAATGCTCGAATCGAGCGTCTCGAAGCGGTGTCGGCGCTGGTGGTGGACGACGATCCGGAGACGCTGGCGGCGATGAAGTCGTTGCTAACGTCGCTCGGCGCCCGCGTCACCGCTGTAGAAGCTGTCGAGCGCGCACTCGCCGCGCTCGCCCAGATGAATCCCGACGTACTCATCTCGGACCTTGGGATGCCCGGGCGCGACGGCCATTCGCTGATCAGGGAAATCAGGGAAAAAGAAAGAGAGTCGTCATCGCCACATCTGGCAGCTATCGCGCTGACGGCCTATGGCCGAGTCGAAGACAAGGTTGAGATATTTGCGTCGGGCTTCGACGCTCATGTCGTCAAGCCGGTCGATCCCGCCGAGCTGGCGGCCGTCGTCAAACGGCTGGTAGAAGCGTCGCGATCGAGTGCCAACAAACCAGCCGCGTCGTAGATCGCCGGCTGAATCGATCAATGGTTGGGGTCGGGCTTTTCTTTCGCGATCAATCCGACATGACGCGCGAGCAGTTGCCAGTTTCCGTCGCGCTTTCTCCACACGTTCATATAGCTCACGAATATCTTGAAATCGGCGACGTCTCCGATCAGGTGAGAAACTTCGTTGCCGGTGGTGACGACCAGGTCGCCGAGCATCTGGATTCGGACTGGCCGGCGTTCGTAGGTTCGGAGCCGGAGCCTTCCCGATTTTATCATTTCGAGCAGGATCTCTTTTCCCGCGATCAGGTTCGAGGTGCTGTTGACGATCAGGTCGTCAGCCCACAGCGTCCGCAGGGTTGAAACGTCGGCGCCGCGCATCGCTTGCGCTTCCCGTTGTTCCAGAGCTTCGATTTCCCTCTGCTGCTGGAGGTTGGTGTCGTCTGTCGTACTCATGGCGCCGGCTCCCGCCTGCAGTAGTGACCTACTGTTGTAAGCAGACGATCTACATCCACTGGTTTGATTATGATTTCGTTGGCGTCGACGTCGGCCCGATCGCTCAGGGCGGTGACAACGATCACCGGTATCTCTGCGAGGCGAGGATCCTTGACCTGCTCGATGCGAAATTGCCAGCCGTCCATCACCGGCATCCAGAGATCGAGAATGATCAAATCGGGGACAGGCGCCTGGCGCAAATAATCCAGGGCCTCCTGGCCGTTGCCCGCCGGCACAGCCCGGTAACCCTTCATCTGCAGAAGCGCGACCATCGCTTCGCGCGCATCTTCGTCGTCCTCGACGACCAGGATGCGTGGATCTTCAGTCTTTCGACGCCCGTGCATATTTCCAATTGTACCGCAGCCGAATCGAGAGAGCATCCAGTTATTCCAGAATCTCGAAGGAAATCGCAAATCGATCGGCATGAAGAAGACCGGGTCGATCGGTAAACCTTTCGTGGTCAGCCGACGCGCCGCCTCGCAAAGGTCCACCCGTTGGGAGCTTTATCCTCTGGCTCAGATTTTGCTCGATCTCTTCTGTGATACCCAAGGTCTGCAATCGCTCTGGCGTGTGTGAGATGCGCCAATGAGTTGCGAAAACTTTCAAGTCGGTGTCAATGACGCCTCGTTACTGACGCCAACCGCATGGGCCGATGTCCGCCCGCACTCGCATCTCGTTCAGTTTTACGAGAAGGACGGCTTCCTGGTGGACTCACTGGCCCGTTGGTTCACCGACGGCTTGCGTGTCGGTGACGTGTGCGTCTTCGTCGGCACCGAAGCTCATCGAATCGGCCTCGAGAAACATCTCAAGCGCAGCGGCTTCGATATCGAGACGACTCGAGCGCGAGGACTGTACGTCTGCCTCGATGCGACGCGAGCGCTCGCCGATTTCATGATCGATGAATGGCCCAACGAGGCATTGTTCGTTCGCAGATTCGAAGGCGTACTCGCGACGGCGTCGAAGCAAGGCAATGTCCGAGCATTCGGCGAGATGGTCGCCGTCCTGTGGCAGCAGGGAAATCAGAATGCGGCGATTCGGCTCGAAGAGATCTGGAACGCGTTCATGGAGACGCACGCGCTCTCGCTATGCTGCGCGTATCCGATCAACAGCTTCGGCACCGACGCCGACGCGTCGCTGTTCATGAAGGTTTGCGCGCAGCACACCCCCGTCCTGCCAGCCGAGAGTTACAGTGCGTTAGCCACTCGGGCCGAACGCCTTCGCGCAGTGAGTGTGCTGCAACATAAGGCTAAGGCGCTCGAAGTCGAAAAGGCGGGGCGCAAGGAAGCGGAGGCGGCGCTGCAGGATCGGCAGAAGGAGCTTTCGGATTTCTTCGAGAACGCTGTCGAAGGTCTGCATCAACTCGGGCCGGGGGCAAAAATATTGTGGGCGAACCCGGCGCAGCTCAAACTGCTCGGATACACGGCCGACGAATACATCAGTCATCGGCTCAGAGAATTTTACGTCGATGGAAGCCGCTTCGACGAGTTCTGGGATCGGCTCATGCGTCGCGAGCTCATCTACGATTTCAACGCGGCGTTGCGATGCAAGAACGGATCGATCAAGCACGTTCTCATCCACTCGAGCGGGCTGTGGGAGGACGGCAAGTTCATTTACACGCGATGCTTTATTCGCGATGTGACCGAACGCGTCGAGCTGGAAAACCAGCTTAGAGTCCGGCTGGCCGAGCTCGCGCAAGCCGATCGACGCAAAAACGAATTCCTGGCGATGCTCGGTCACGAACTGCGCAACCCACTGTCCGCTGTGCTGGACTCGATCGTTACCGCGCAACTGGATCGAACGCGCCGCGAACGCGCCCTCACCATCGCGCGCCGGCAGACCGCTCAGCTCGCGGGACTGGTGGACGAACTACTCGACGTCGGACGGATCACTCGGGACCGCATCGAGCTGAAGAAGGTGACACTCCCGGTCGGCATCACTCTGCGGCAAGTGGTTGAGGAAGCGCATTGTTTGGTCGAGGCCGGCCAGCATCAGTTGTCTGTGACGGTGTCGGCGCAAGCTGAGAATGCTCCAATCGAAGCAGACCCGGCGCGACTGCGACAGGTGATCACCAATCTCATTCACAACGCGGCCAAGTTCACGCCTCCGGGCGGCCGGATCGACGTGATGGCTGATTGCGACGACCATGAGGCGGTGTTCCGCGTGCGTGACTCGGGCGTCGGAATCTCGCCGGACCTGCTGCCTCATATTTTCGTCCTTTTCGTCCAGGCCGAGCATTCGCTCGATCGTTCGCACGGCGGGCTGGGAATCGGGTTGACGCTGGTTAAGCGGCTGGTCGAGATGCATGGTGGTCGCGTCGAGGCAAAGAGCGAGGGCGTTGGAATGGGCAGCGAGTTCGAAGTTTACTTTCCTCTTTCGGCAAACGCTCCTGCGGAACCGATAGCGGCTGCGCGAAAGCCTCAAGCGGATAAGCGCCTGCGCGTGGTGGTAATCGACGACAACCACGACGCGGCTGAGGCTCTTACGATGTTGCTCGAATTGTTCGGACACGATGCGACTACTTTCTTCGACGGTCCGACTGCGATCGAGGCTGTCAGCAAAGCCACCTTCGACCTGGCGCTTGTGGATATCGGGTTGCCGGAGATCGATGGTTATGAAGTCGCCAGGCGCATCCGGATGCTCCCTAACGCAAAAGCAATGATGCTGGTGGCGCTTACAGGCTACGGGCAGGACTCCGACAAGCAGCGCGCTCGCGAGGCCGGTTTCGATGAGCATCTGACCAAGCCGGTACGGATCGAACAGCTGCAGGCCCTGTTGACGCGGCCTCGATAGCCGATCTGCGCGGATTCCGTTAGCTCATTTTTTAGGTCTCGCCGAAAAGCCGGAAATTAGTACAGGTTCGAGAATCGTGAAGAAAATGCCCTGACGACTCGCAAAAAAGCCTTGCCAATCATGGGTTTACGATCGTGGCCTTATAATTGCTGATTTATTGAATGTCACCGCAACAATCGGTGAAACCCATCAAACAAGAAGGAGTTCTCCGAATGAACAGCGATCAGATGAAGGGCAAGTTCAAACAGCTGTCAGGCGAGATCAAGCGGAAGTGGGGACAGATCACTGACGACGATCTCAAGCAGGCACAGGGCAGCATGGAAAAGCTGGTCGGAAAGATCCAGGAGCGCTCGGGCGATCAGCGCGAAGCGATCGAGGAATGGTTCAAGTCGCAGGGGATGAACGACTAGCAATCGAAAAGCGCGGCGCGCGAGTCGCATTTTGGTTTAGAAAAACCGGAGGCGAATTTATGGAGAACAAATACGCATTCAAACTAGCGGTACCGGCAATTCTATTCGGGCTGGTGCTGTCGGTTCCGTTGTTCGCTCAGGATGAGCCCGCGAGCCAGGAAATGCATCAGGCGGGTCAGAAGATGGAGGCAGCAGGTTCCGACACGGCGGACGCCGCCAAGGACGCGTATCACGGCACTGAGCGAGCGGTTAAGGACACAACGATCACCGCTCGGGTCAAGACCGCCTTGGCAAGTGACAAGGATGTGAAGGCCTCGGCAATACGTGTCGACACGGTGGCCGGCGTCGTCACGCTGAACGGCCAGGTTCCTTCGCCAGAAGTCGCGCAACAAGTCATGCAACTGGCGCAGCAAACCAAGGGCGTCAAAGGCGTGAACAACCAGTTGATGGTGGCCAGCTCCGGCGGCGCCAACTAGGTGAAGCGTTGCTTATGAAAGTTGTCGCCGATTCGCGTAGTACTCGCGCGAATCCGGCGACATCTCCTTTTGTGCGATCGGCGTTGATTGCAGAATGCGATCGGTTCCCATGATTCGAAAAAGCGGCGGTGCGGTATGGAGTTCCGACATGACAAGATCGCGGAAACCCCATCCGATAATCGAGGTAGTTCACAATTCCGCCAGCGAGCTTAACGACCTTCTCAATGCGATCGGGTTGCGGGTCGCGCTATTACGAAATCAGCCTGAGGCATCGGCGGTGGAGGCCGAGATGGCGCGACTCGCTGACCTGATCGAGAAAGCGTCTCAGCGCGTTTTGCGGTTGGAGCAATACAGTCGAGCCGAAGAAATAGTCGCGTCGATGCGGCCGGGGCGTTCAAGAAGAGGGGCGAAAAATTCGCGGGCCAACAGTCTCACGATTCTCACGGAGCAGAAACCCAGGACCGCGCTCCTCATTAGTGATGCGTCAATCGAAAATAGCGCGATCAAAGATTGTCTCGAACGCAGCGGATGCAGTGTCGTGGTGGCCGGATCCACCGACGACGGATTGAAGATGCTTCAATCCCACGACAGTTTCGATCACATCGTGTGCGACTCATCGTTTCTTGCCGAAACGGACTGGAAGTTCACCTCCGAGTTGTCGCGCGCCGCGCCCAACTCGCGCGTATACGTAGTACACCAACCTCGCGCCGCCGACCGTACTCAGTGACCATCGATCTGATGGAGTGTTTTCGGGGTGGGGGATGGCGCAGTCTGATGCGAACTGCTCTCCTGCGGTCAAATTCCCTGATAATCACGGAAAATCTGAAGGTGACCATAGGCTATGGACATCAGCCGTTTCGGACCATCTTGTGGATGCTTGGCGTAATTGTTCTCGGGTGGCTCCTTGTAACGACGGGTGCGCGCGTTCGTGAATCTTCATCAGGAGCACTATTGGTGGCCCGATGCGGAGCGATCAGGTGAGTGCTCAGTGCTCGGCGCGCGATTCAAGATGAGCGGGGCGTTCCTGCGCTACTACCTTTGGGCGCAGGTGATCGCCGGATGGCTGCTAAGCGCAATCTTCGTCGCAGGCGTGACCGGCCTGATGAGGAACGACTGAATAGCGCTGGCGCTGCTGTGAGGCAACTTTCCGGCAATCACCCTATTCGACGATTTCTTTCTCATCGAAGGCGCGCTCTATCCACCGGTCACTATTAAATGCTGTCACACAGGCGCGGATGCCGAGGCGTCACCGGTTCAGTTCCGCGGGCCGCGGTTGAGGAATACTTTAGTGGCGGTCTGTATCTGTGCGATGAAGAATCCGGCTTCTTCTGAACCTTCTTGTCTTAGAGAATCCAATGCCTGATCTAATTGCTTTCTGCTCTCATCACTGATCGTAGGCTCCAAGCAACCAGCAAGAGCAGCATATCCATTCGCCATAAGCTCAGCGACTGGTTTTTCAGCTTTTCGAAATTCCTGTGCCGAAGTACGAAAAATGAGCATAGCCTCTGAAAGATTGCCATTGGCCAGATGGTGTGCTGCCACGAGCCAATGCGCGGTTCCAAGTGATTTGGCGTCGGCGCTTAATTCCATCGCGAATCTGAGGGTCGCGCGAGCCAGATCGAGACCGTTAACTCGATCGGACTCAGCAATAGTGATCTCTGGTTCATTCCACCCGGGCCAAAGATTGGCACTGACGTTGTACGCGATGATCTTCGCGGTTTCCTTTAATTTCACCGCCAATTCCGCATCAATAGATTCGGACCTCCTCGCCTCGCGGGTACAGTAATGTACACCCAGGCGTCCGACCATTGTCATGTTTGCTATGCTATGTCTCTTGTACAGCGCCTTAGTGAGTTGGGAATAACGCTCGCCAACCTCCTTGGGATCTTGATCTAATTCGATACGCTCCGCCACGAGGAACGAATCACTCTCGGCGATCATCTTCAGAATCTGTTCGATTTCCATGTTTGCGTTCCCCCAAAGATGTCTCTTTTAACCTCGATATTTGGCCGCCGGAACAACCCGGCGCAGCGCGAGGATCCGGCGGTCAGAATCAAGATTGTCAGCGCCGTGGCGACGGCGAAAATTGAAAGTGTCACGAATCTTGTCATTGAATGTCTCGGTTCCGAGCTCTTCACTTTCTATAATCGTCCGTCGCGGGCCGTTCGCCAATATCGTATGAAAGTTTTCGGCAACGACAGCGGAGGATCGACACCCGAAATAGGCAGTGGCCCACCGAACCACCCAAAGCCTCCCCGGTCTAATTCCTGAGTTTTGGGTCACCGTGGTTATCGCGTTGGACGACTTGCTATCGCTCCCTCTACACTCGAACTCTAATCAAACTCTCGTGGAGCAGGGGGGATGGTTGCGAAGAATTTACATCAGAAGCACCTCAAAAATGTTACCACTCCAATTGGCGTGTACGTTCTGTCTGATGCTCCCGATTCCTCAGGCGAAGCGACGTCTTCAATCTTGACGAGTGCACGACGCTTCTCAGGTTGCGGCGTCCTAACAGCGCTGCTTTGCTGCATACTCGCGAAAGCTGCTGCCGCGCAGCCGCCACCTATCAAGGCCGTTTTGGATGCGCTCGGCTCTGTTCATAGCTTTAGCGAAGTGGCAATTTCGCCAGACAGGAAACGCGTCGTCTATGGCACCACGGTCACTGGCAAGCATCGCGGGGCCGAGATCGACCAGTCGACGCTCTGGATCGCCAAAGCTAACGACGGGTCGGGCACAACTCCGCTCACAGCCTGCTCAGGGCGGGTATGTGACGAGCATAGTGCCGTTTGGTCGCCCGACGGGACGCAACTCGCGTTCGTCACGACCGATGCGAAAGAGCAGGAGCAAATCGCGGTCGCCGATGCAGGCGGGCGCAATGTGAAGACAATTACTAGAGCTCATGGCCCGCTCGACACTCCCCGCTGGTCACCCGATGGTAAGCGCATTGCCTTTCTCTACTCCGAAGGTGCACCCAAAAGGCCGGGGCCGTTCAATCCCTTGGCGCGAGACGAAGGCGTGCTCTCATCAACCGCGTTCGAGCAGCGGCTAGCCGTAATCTCCGCGCACGGTGGCAACGCTACACTACTCGGTCCAACCGATTTGAACGTCTACGAATACGATTGGTCGCCCGACGGCAAGCGTTTCGTCGTTACCGCGGCGCACGGTTCGGGTGACGACAACTGGTGGATCGCCGAACTCGACCTGATCGATACACACAGCGGCGCGCTGGCGGTACTTGCTAAACCACCGATCCAGATGGCTTCGCCGCGCTGGTCAGGCGACGGTACACGCATCGCGTACATCGGCGGCATCATGAGCGATGAGGCAGTCACGGGCGGTGACATCTATGTGATGCCGGCCACCGGCGGAGTAGCGGTCGATGTAACTCCAGACTTGGCGGCATCCGTGCAGACATTCACCTGGAATGCTTCCGCGTCGAGCGTGGTCGCTACGGAGTTTGCGGGGGGCGAGGAAGTGCTCGCCAAGATCGACCTGGATTCCAAGTCACAGCGCGAATTATGGCGCGCTCCGGAGATGATCTGGGCGAACAGTATTCTCAACGCCACGCCAGGCGATGGCGGCATCTCACTTTCGAAGGACGCAGCCGTTTCCGCAGTTATTCGTCAATCGTACACCTCGCCGCCCGAGGTGGAGACGGGACCACCGGGCAATTGGAAAGCAATCACCGAAACGAACGCTCGCGTGCGGCCTGTCACGGGAAGAGCGACTAACGTGTTCTGGAAAAGCGAGCGCTTCAATGTGCAAGGGATGCTGATCGAACCACCGTCGATCGAGCAAGGCCGGCGGTTTCCACTAGTAGTGGAGGTTCATGGAGGTCCGGCGTATGCGCACTACCCCATCTTCCCCACGAGGCAGGACTGCTTCGATGCGGTCCTTGCGAGCCAAGGCTACTTCGTATTCAAACCCAATCCGCGCGGCAGTTATGGCGAGGGCGAATCATTCACGCAAGCCAACGTCAAGGACTTCGGCTATGGCGATCTGCGAGACGTGTTGAACGGCCTCGACGCCGTACAGAAGACGGCACCGATTGATCCTGAGCGAATCGGTCTCACCGGCTGGAGTTACGGCGGCTACATGACGATGTGGGCCCTAACGCAGACGGACCGCTTTAAGGCGGCGGTTGCTGGCGCAGGGGTCTCGGACTGGCTCAGCTATTACGGCACCAACAACATCGACACGTGGATGATTCCTTACTTCGGGGCTTCGGTCTACGACGATCCAAAGATATACGAACGCAGTTCACCGATAATGTTCATCAAAAAAGTGCACGCATCGACGCTGATTGTAAGCGGCGATCGGGATGCGGAAGTGCCAATCACACAGTCCTATGAATACTGGAACGCTCTACGAAGTCTCGGCATCAAGACGGAGTTCGTAGTTTACCCCGACGAGGGGCACCTTTTCTTCAAGGGCGCTGATCAGATTGACGTCGCGTCGCGTTTGGTCAAGTGGTTCGATACATACCTAAATACCGGCACGTAAGCGCGTAAATTCCAGGACGGGCACGAGGCCCAGAGCTTCCAGTTGTCGCGCGCCGCGCCTAACTCGCGCGTATATGTAGTACACCAGCCTCGCGCCGCCGACCGTACTCAGTGACCATCGATCTGATGGAGTGTTTTCGGGGTGGCGGAGAGGGAGGGATTCGAACCCCCGGAGCCGTTAGGCTCACCTGATTTCGAGTCAGGCCGGTTAAACCAAACTCCCGAACCTCTCCGCGACAGACGAGCATCGAGGTTTGCTCCTGCGCAGTCAAGCAGACCCCGCCGGCGCCGATTTTCCGATCATACCGGAATTTGCTACGGTGGGTTAGATTTCCTGACGAGCCGAGGAGCGCGCGCTTATGCCATCGAATTCGATCGCCCACCGTGTCCCGACCTCATTCGACGTCACCTTTCAGCGTTACTACGCGGTCGAGGCTCCCGACTTGCGCCGGCTTTACGAGAACGCCAAGCGCGATCAGTGGAACGCGTCGAGCGACGTCGACTGGGCGAGCAACGTCGACCTCGAGCGCGGCATCTTTGCCGACGAGCTAGTCGATGGACACGGTACTCCTACACTCGATCGGCTCGACCCGCGCGAGTTCCAGCGCCTCAACGTCGAGTTCTCGTGCTGGCGGCTGTCGCAACTGCTGCATGGCGAGGAAGGCGCGATGCTCGCGTGCAGCCAGCTGGTCGACATGGTGCCGGGCAACGACGCGAAGTTCTTCCAGGCAACGCAGGTCGTCGATGAAGCGCGGCACGCCGAAGTGCTGAGCCGCTACCTGCTCGACAAGTGCGACGGCAAGATTTACCCGATGACCGGGAATATCAAGAAGCTCTTCGACTACATCCTCGGCAACGGCAAATGGTTTATCAAAACTGTCGGACTGCAGTTGCTGGCCGAGACGTTCGCCGTGTCGCTGTTCCGGATGCTGACGGAGACGGCGAAGGATCCGCTGCTGCGCAACATCTGCAAGCGAATCCTAGCGGACGAATCGCGGCACATGGGATTTTCGATCCTTAGCCTACCCGACGAGATTCGCGGCCTGTCCGCCGGCGACCTGCACGAACTCGAGGACTTCACGCGCGAGGCGCTGATCCTCGTGATGACGGGGCAATTCCCGCGCGAGGCATACGAAGCGGTAGGCATGAGCGGCGCGGATATCGAAGCGGTGCGCGAGGCGCGCAAAACAATCGCGCTCGGCAGCGAGTACGCGCTGTTCCGCAAACTGTTCCGCCGCGAGATGCATCAGACGGTCGTCAGCAACATGCAGAAGGTCGGACTGCTGAACGAGCGCACGTCGGCGTTCATGCGCGAGATGGGAATCAACACCACGCTCGCCGCTGCCGCCTGAGATGGCGACCGCACCCAGTCAAAGTCGCGAACGCCTGAACGGGCACGACTGGCGCGCGCAACTGGGCGCGCGGCTGGTCGCACCGGATGAGGCCGTCGCGCATATCAAGTCGGGCGATCGCGTGTGTCTGTCGATTGCGCAGCAGACACCGTTCGAGCTTTGTCCCGCGCTTGCGGGACGCCTGATGGAACTGGACGACGTCGTCGTCAATCACGGCGCCGCCGTGATGAACTGGGATTTACCGGGACTCGGCGAGCGCTTCCGCCTCGAGTCGATGTACCTGTCGCCGTACGACCGCGCGATTTACCATCGCGGGGCCGCCGACTTCACGCCTATCGTGTACTACCGCGCGGGGCATCTGCCGCCGGCGCTCGACAATTTCAACGTGTACCTGATGACCGTGTCGCCGCCCGACGAGCATGGCTACTGCAACTTCGGCGAAGCGCAGATCATGTCGAAGCTGCTCGCGCGCAATGCGAATTTCGTGATCGCCGAAATCGACAAGAACTCGATTCGCGTCGGCGGCGACAACTCGATTCATATTTCGGAGATCAACTACTTCGTCGAGCGCACGACCGAGCTGCCGGAAATCAATCTGCCGCAGCCGGGTGAAGAGGAAGCGCGAAATATCGCGACGGTCTGCGGGACGGTCGCGAAGGAACTGATCCCCGATCGCGCGACGATCCAAATCGGCGTCGGATCGATGTCCGGGATGATGTGCAAGCATCTGCTCAATCATCATGAGCTCGGGATGCAGACCGAAATCATTCCGCTCCACACTGCGCCGCTCGTCGAAGCGGGCGTGCTGACCGGCAAGCACAAGAAGCTGTTCCCCGGACTAGTGGTTGGCGCCGGGATTGCGCCGCTGACGCCGCGCGAGGAGCTGGATTATATCGACGGCAATCCCGGGTTCGCGCTGTATGACTTCAACACCACCGACGACATTCGATTCGTCGCGCAGGAAGAAGGGCTCATCTCGGTGAACAATGCGTTGGCGGTCGATCTGACGGGGCAGACCAACGGCGAATCGATCGGACCGCTGATGTACACGGGCACCGGCGGGCAGACGGCGTTCGTCATCGCGGCGAGCCTGGCAGGCGGCAAGACGGTGATCGTGGTGCCGTCGACGTCGATGGTGCAGGGCAAGCGCATCTCGCGCATCGTGCCGGTGCTCGACCCGGGCAGCGTGGTGACATCGCCGCGCGGCTTCGTGCATCACGTGGTAACCGAGTACGGAATCGCGACGCTCAAGGGCAAATCGATTCGGCAGAGGATTGACGAGCTCGTCGCAGTTGCGCATCCCGACTTCAGATCCGAACTCCGCACCGAAGCGAAGCGCCTGTACAAAGTCTGATCTGCCGGGGCGTCTTGAAACTGAGTACGGACGTGGGGGTGTCCGAACTCGATGCTGGAAATCAATCCGATCAGGATTTCAGGCCGTTGGGCAATCGGATTTGCTCTCGACGTGCATACGACGAGTAGCGAGTTGTTGGGACACGACGAATACGGGCATCCGCAGTTCGCCAGCAAACGTTCCGAGTTGGGCGAGCTCTTATACAAACTCAAATTTCGCCGAAACAAGGGCGTGATTCCCGAGATCGCTGAACTAACCGCAACTTTCGTCGAATCATATCTTCCGAAGGCGGATCTGATCGTCCCTGTCCCACCGTCCACTCCACGCAAAGAGCAGCCAGTCATCCTGCTTGCCCGCGCAATTGGAACCCGAGTCGGCATTCTTGTCCACGAGGATTGCCTCTGGAAGGTTCGCGAAACATCACAGCTGAAAAATGTCTTCGACTTCGACGAGCGATCACGACTGCTGGACGGCGCGTTTGAAATTGATCGTTCGATAGTTGAGGACAAGACGGTTTTGCTATTCGACGACCTCTACCGGTCGGGCGCCACGTTGAACGCGGTCACCGTACTCTTGTACGATCGAGGCGGCGCGAGGGATGTGGTGGCGCTCACGTTGACGCGAACTCGCAGCCTGCGATGATGAAAGTATTCATAGGCGGATCCCGCAAAATTTCGAAGCTGAGTTCTGAAGTTCTTCAAGAGCTTAACGCGCTGCTGGCGAAGAACCTCTCCATCGTGATTGGCGACGCGGCGGGCGCCGACAAATCAGTCCAGCAATACCTGCACGCGAGAGGGTATCGCGACGTCGAGGTGTTCTGCTCGGGCAGCCGCTGTCGCAACAATGTAGGCGACTGGCCAATCCGGCAAGTGGCGGTGAATTCAAGCAAGCGCGATTTTGATTTTTACGCGACGAAGGATATTCGCATGTCGGAGGAAGCTTCCTTCGGCCTCATGATATGGGACGGGAAGAGCGCAGGAACATTGATGAACGTGGTGCGCTTGATCAAACAGAATAAGAAGGTACTGATTTTCGAAGCCCCGAAGGATCGATTGCTGGAGTTGAAGAGCCAATCAGAGTGGAACAACTTTTTCTCCGCTTGCAACGAAGAAGTCAGACTCCGGATCGAAAAACTCTCAGGCACCGATTCCAAAATCGCGACACCAGTTCAAGCCTCTCTCCTTTGACTGCGGGTTCGCGCCCTATCTGCCGAACGGAGGCTGAGCCGGCCGGGATCGAGATCTCACTCTCCCTTGCTGCGGCGGTCGTACGAGATCGAGTAAGCCCTCGAGCGAGCCAGTAGAATCGGGTCGGCGGAGAGATCGATCCCGTCGACCACGTTGGTGGGGTCGAACACCATGCGGCGCTCGTCGGCCATGCCGGTCGGAGAGATGGCGGCTATCTCGAGCCGCCCCAACTCGACCTTAGGGCGGTCCGCCGGCCACAAGGCGGTCACATCGTCGGTCGAGTCGCTCTTATCGGCCAGTTGCAAGAAGAGGCGGAACGCGACCGGGCCGTTGCGCAGGCGGCTCTCGAGTTCCTCGCGCAGAAAGTTCGCGCTGCGCTTACTCGCATCGTCAGGCGAGAGCCAGGACTCCCCAGCCTCGGGAATCCAGTGATAGCGGCCGAATCGGCTGGTGCCATCCGCACTGGTGAATTTGAAAGCGTGCTGCCCGTGATAGCTGCTCTGACCGTAGCTGGCGGCACCGGCTTCTTCATGAGGCGCTCGATGAACGCGGCGGTGGCAGGATGACTCTCCAAAAAGCGCGGGACCGCATCGGGAGCAGGCTTACCGGTGGCCGGGTCGGGGAGTTGCGCGCGCAGGAACGCGAGAAATTCGTCAGGTGTCCTCGCGGGAAACCCCTCGACATGGAGCGCGAGAATGTCGGCGTTCTTGCCATCGGGTAACTGAAATTTCACCGCCAGCGCGCGGGCGTTGGGGATGCGATCGTGTACCTCGGGATCCCCGCTCGAATTGGAGAAACGCATTACGGTTGGGACCGCTTGCCCCTGAAGATGCGGCGCGCGGCTCACAGTGCGCGCCTCTCCTGAAGCGCGAAACGTACCCGAACAGACGATGCCCTTGGCGTGAACAGGACGGACGCCGGGATGCGGTCCGGCGAGAGCGCGCATGGTATCGACGATTTGGGCGACAGCGGTTTGTGATGCGGTAGATTCCGGCATTGTCGGACTCCTTAGTGGTTGACGAGGGTTACCATTTGCCGACGTGGGCGCCACCGTCGACGTGGATTATTTCGCCGGTCACGACGCGAGCTTCGGTGAGATAGAGCACGGCGTCGGCGATGTCCTGAGCGTCGACGATGCGGCCCAGCGGCGAGAAGGACTTCAGAAAATCTTTGGGATCGTCCTTGTGCATCGGAGTGTCGACGACTCCGGGGGCGACTGCGTTCACGCGGATTCCGTCCTTTGCATATTCCATCGCGAGACTTCGCGTGATCGCTTCGATGCCGCCTTTCGTGATCATCGGGAATGACGCGTTCACTCCCGCGATGGGATGTTCGGCAATCGTGGCCGTGATGCTCACGATGCTGCCGCCGGATTTTTGCGCCAGCATTTGTTTGATCGCGAGCTGGGTTATGTGGATGAAGCCTTCGAGGTTGGTCGAAGAGAGAGCTTTGAAGTCGTCGGCCGTGTAGCTGGTGAAAGGCTTGGAGAAGAAGATGCCGGCGTTGTTGATGAGGGCGTCGATCGATTTGAATCTGGTCATCGCGGTTTCTTCGATCTTCGCAGCCGTGGCGGGCTGGCTGATGTCGCCGTCGATCAGCGCGAGCTTATCGGAAGGAGCGAAGGCGCGGGATTTTGTGATGTTGCGCGAGTTCGCGACGACATCGTAACCGCGAGCAAGAAAGGTCCTGACAAGTGCCGCGCCGATACCCTGCGACGCACCGGTTACGATGACTGTCCTGGGTTCGTTTGGCATAGGAAGACTCCAGCAAATGAGCGGAGTTGAGGCCAATCCGGACGCGCGTGCGGGCGGGACTTCATCATGTACGTGCGACCGCGCGCGCGAGCAGTATCAGCATGAGGAGGTTCGTTACTCGCGGCGGTAGGAGAGCATTCCCTCGAAGCCTGGGGGACGCCATCCTTTGTTCGCGCAGACGTTGCAGACGACGTATTGCTTGTGCACGCCGTCCTCGACGCCGGTCAGCGAAACTGCAACTTCCGGCGAGACGGGCTTGTTGCACGACACGCAGGTCGCGATCAGCGTCTTGTTCAGCTTGGCCTTTTCACTGGGCATCGAGTCCCCACCACCTTGCCGAAGTTGTTCGTTTGCATTTGCTTAGGCCGGAAATACGATTCGCGCGTTTTCGCCGAGCAGTTTGCGCTGACGTGCTTCGCTTAGACTCGAGATTGAATTGCGAATCAGGTGCGGCGCTTCGAGGTTGGAATCGACGTGGGGGAAATCGGAGCCCCATAGCACGCGATCCTCGCCGAGCAGATCCATCACGGCGCCGATCGTGCGCTCCTCGGGTTCGGCGACGACCCAGATGTTGCGGCGGAAATAATCCGAGGGCTTCAGCTTTGTGGGATAGGTCCAGCCGAGCAATTCATACTTCTGATCCATGCGGTCCATGATGTAGGGCGCCCAGCCGCATCCGGCCTCGACGCAGAGAACCTTGAGGCGCGGGAAGCGATCGAACAGGCCGTCGGCGACCATCGTCATCGCGGCCGGCACCACTTGCGCGAAGCCGCCGAGCGCGAATCCGAAGACGGTGCGGAACTCACCGGGCTGATAGAACTGTCCGATGATTCCGGGCGCGCGGTTGAAGCGGACGATCACGTGGAGGCAGGCGGGGATACCGGCGTCTTCGCACTCGCGCCAGATCGGATCGAAGTCGGGATGCGAGAAGCGGCGGCCGCCGACATTTTCGGGCGCGAGGAAAATCCCCTTGAAGCCGAGCTTGATGCATCGCTTGAGCTCGACCAGCGCGGAGTCGACGTCCTGCAGTGCGATGTGTGCGATGGGAATCACGCGGCTGCGCACGGAGCTCACGAAGTCGTCGATCCAGTTGTTGTAGGCGCGCGCGTAGGCGGCGGCGAGCTGGTGATCGTCGACGTCCCACAGAATGCCGACCGTCGGGAATAGCACACCGGCGCTGACACCCCATTCGTCGAGCAGCTTGACGCGATCGGTGGGCGAGTAACTCGCGGGCGGGCATCCGTCCATGTAGCCGAGTCGGCCGGGGACGAAGAGTTCCTGGCGCGGCTGGTTGGCGCCGCCGAGTCCGGCGAGCATGCCTTTCAGAAGCGGCTGGCCGTCGACCATCAGGACTTCGAGGCCGTCGCCGGGGTCCTTGATGATGCGGATGGCGCGATCGCGAAATTTCGGCTCGAGGTATTTCTCCCAGAGATCGGGCGGCTCCATTACGTGGGAGTCGCAATCGATGACAATCGAATCGGCAGTACTCATCGCTTGAAATGTAACATGCGCATCGACGCGGAAAGAACCGCTCGCCGCTTTGGGGATCGAGAACTCTACGCAATTGTGGGAAGCGCGGAGGGCGATCGGTGTTCTGTGCTTCTGCGTTCTAGTAAACGGCTGGCAGAAGCAGAATCTTGAATCGCGTGCCGAAAAGGTCGACGGAATAAATTCCGTCCTACTTTCGATCCTCTCCCTTAAAGGGAGAGGGGAAGATTGGTCGCGCGGGGCCACGGTTTGCAGTAGAGACACTGGCAGGCGAGGGTTAGATCGGATGGCACTCAACGTCTACGCGTTCACGTGCGGATGGTTGACGCTGCCGGCCGTCCGCGTCCGAATCGGCGCGGGCGAGGTCGCGATGACGGGCGACGCGTGCATAGTCGGAAACGGGGCCGGGGCATATCCAGGCCCGAAGTGAGCGAGATGCATGTCGTTCGTTCTGGCTGTGAAATGGATAATGGCGCCTGCTTGTGCGCTTTTAGGTTGTGCTTCATGTTACGTCGCCTACCTGAAACCTCCGGACAAAAGACCGTTTCGGGTTCGGGATCTGTTCGGAACCATATTCACGCCACGTCAGGTTGGCGACAGGACAAAAGAACAGATGCTCATCGAAGGCATCATATGCATAGCGCTAGGGATCCTCTGCTTCATAGTGTTCTAGGACTTCGGACAAGACAAACACCTCAGCTGGGAGGCGAGGAACCATCTGACAGCTTTTGGCGGCGCAGCGATTGCCCGCTTTTCATGATGACGGGCGACGCGTGCTACGTGCGACATACGCTCGACAACTTTCAGCTGGTCGCGGCCGTCTAAATGACGTGAATTTCGAGGGACCGGTCTGGGGGAACCAGCCGGGCAAGAGAACGAAAACAGGGTAGCGGGCTGTTTTGAAATCTGTCGCCGAGGTGCGATCACCGAGCACAGAGCCAAAGACGAATGAAGCGTGCTCCGACACCAGCCAGATATCGCGCAGGGTTGACCGCTCGACACGCGGAAGCCTTGCGCGCGTGCACCTTTCTGACGTAGCCCGACTGATGACAGTTCTTTGCGAGAAGAGCCCGTCCGCCATTTGTCGGGAGTGCAACGGTTTGATAGCTCAATGTCTATGAAACCCCGCCACGCAGCCGCGCTTGCGCTTGTAGGGTGGCGGTTGATGGTACCACCGCCGATGCCGATTACTGACACCCATGTGGTGCGAGTAATTGACGGAACGGCTCCACTCGCTCAGTGGCAGGCGATCCTCCGATTTGAGAAAGCCTCGGACTGCGCAGCCGCCAAAAGGAATTTGGAGCACAACGCTTTCAGGATTTTCCTTGGCCAACTCGATTCGTGGAATCGAAACAAGCATCCCCAACTGCCGACCAATGAACTCCGGTTCATGCAAACAAACGATCAAAATATGTCCTCAGAATGCGTTTCAAGCGACGATCCTCGTCTAACGGGAAGTAGCGCGGAGCGCTACCATTCCGCGGTTGAGGGTGCAGGCTGGTACCTTATGGAGCCGCCCATGGAGCCGCCGATGAAAGGTCTCAACGCCCCGCTCGGCAAGTGGTGGACCTTCGACCCGTTTGATACTGCAGTTGACTGCGAATTGGAACGGCAAGAAGTCTCAGAAAAGGCGAAGCAAGCTGAAGAGGCGAGGTTAAAGACAGGGGCAAGGATAGACGCAAATCCTCCGGACCAAGCGCTCGTCGTATTTGAAACCGAACGCTCGATGAGATGTGTATCTACAGAAGATCCGCGCCTGAAGGAAAGATGAATCTCCGTCACGTCGCCGGGATCCTTGACGATGCGGATGGCGCGATCGCGAAACTTCGGCTCGAGGTATTTTTCCCAGAGATCGGGCGGCTCCATGACGTGGGAGTCGCAATCGATGACGATCGAATCGGCAGTACTCATCGCTTGGGAATGTAACATGCGCATCGACGCGGAAAGAACCGCTCGCCGCTTTGGGGATTGCAGAACTCTACGCGATTGTGGGAAGCGCGGAGGGCGATCGGTGTTCTGTGCTTCTGCGTTCTGGTAAACAGCTCGCAGAAGCAGAATCTTGAATCGCGCGCGGAAAAGCGCGCTGTAATCGGACCCTCACCTTCATCCTCGCCCTAACAGGGCGAGGAGACAGAACGGACAGCGCGGCAAAGGTCTCCTCTGCGAGAGGGGAAGAAGGACCGGGATTCTTTGCTGCCCTCTGAACGACACAAGCACAAGAATGCGTAGCGGAATCTTGAATCGCGCGAGAGGAGGTTGACGGAATAAATTCCGTCCTACTTTCGATCCTCTCCCTTAAAGGGAGAAGGGAAGATTGGTCGCGTGGAGCAGCGGTTTTGCGGTAGAGAGACTGGCAGGCGAGGTACTTCAGAATGGCGGTCAACGTCTATGCGTTCACTTGCGGGTGGTTGACGCTGCCGGCGGCGCTTTTGTTGGCGGGTGAAAAGGGGCGGCTGACGGTGCCGGTGCCGGCGTACCTGATTGAGCATCCGAAGGGGCGCGCGATTTTCGACAGTGGGCTTCATGTCGAGACGCAGACCGATGCTAATCGGCGGTTGGGGCGGCTCGCGGCGTATCACACGGTGGGGTTCAAGCCGGGAGAGCAGATCGCGACGCGGCTTGAGTCGGTCGGCGTGGCGCCGTCGAAGATCGATTTCATCATCAACTCGCATCTTCATTTCGATCACTGCGGTGGCAACGAGCAACTGCCCAACGCGACCCTGCTCATTCAGCGGCGCGAGTGGGAGGCCGGGCATAACGCGGAGCTGATCGAGAGCGTCTTTTACGATCCGCACGACTACGACCACGGGCATAAGGTGAAAACGACCGACGGCGAGCATGACGTGTTCGGCGACGGCACCGTCGTGTGTATCCCGACGCATGGGCATACTCCGGGGCATCAGTCGATTCGCGTGCGAATCGGCGAGGGCGAAGTCGTGATGACCGGCGATGCGTGCTACCTGCGACAGACGCTCGACAACTTTCATTTGCCGACGGCGATGTACGATCGCGAGCAGATGATCGAATCGATACGGCGGCTGCGGGCGATCCGGGACGGCGGCGCGATGATCATTACGGGGCACGATCCTGAATTGTGGAAGACGATACCGCAGGCGCCCGACCGGCTTGATTCGGTCCGACCGGTCGCGACCGTCTAAATGACGTGAATTTCGAGGGACCGGCCTCGTCTATTGGACTGGGTGACCAACTGCGGTCATATGCCTGAATGCTCTGAAATAGGCTTGATGCTAAGTGCTGCCGGGGACGGCGAGCTCGCGCCGGGCGACCTGCGCGAGGTGGCGCATCATGTCGAGCAATGCAGTGCATGCACGGGCGAGCTTTCGGACTATTCCAAAATCGGCCGCGAACTACGGGCTATCACGGTCGCGCCTTCGCTCGAAGGTTTCACGAAATCGGTTCTCGACGTTATTGCAAAAATTGTCGCGGTCGCGGTCCTGGCGCTGGCGCTGCACAGTGGAATTCTCCGCTACGGCGCCGCGCCGATTGCCAGATCCCTACCTCAGACTGTTGCCGGCCCGCTGACGCCGCCGACTGCGGTGAGGCCGGCCGAGGTGGTGGACGTCCAGGTCGACTCGGCGTTCGTCGCCGATACGGCCTACAACTCGTTTAGTCATACGAAAGGGCGGACGGTGTCCGGCAAGCTGCTGGTGTTCAGACTGCCCGACGGCAAGACGCTGCACGTGATGCCGCGCGCGATTGCTGGCGGGATGATCTCGATGCAGCTGGTGTTGCTCGACGGCGAACGGCCGGTGATGACGGCCCAGATGAAGCTGGGGAACGGCGACACCTTTGCGCTGGGCGGGGAGAAATACGGCGAAGGCACGCTGTTCATCCGGATCAGCCCGACGACTACGGCGACGGCGTCGCGGAATCAACAAGCGTCGTAGAAAACGATCATTTTCCTCCGGCGGTCGAGCCGATGAGTGCGATCGCGAACGCGATTGTACCGATGATCACCATCAATGCGAGCAGTTGCGCGATGTTGTGCGCGGTCGATTGCTGAGTGTCGGAAATCGGCTGCTCGACGTGGGCGGAATGCGCGCCCGAATGGTATCCGGTGTGCGACGTATAATAGATGCCGGTGCCGGGGATGCCGACGGTCTTGCGGATTCCCTTGCTGCCGAAGGTCATGTGCGCGCCGCGCATCCCGACCGTCAGGCTCGGGCCGGATTTCGAAACGTTGACCGACAGACCCGGGAAGATCGAAACGCGCCGATAGAATCGGAAGTTGCCCATCGCCCCACCCTCTCCTTCTTATGCCCCGCCGCGGCGCGCGCGGAAAAAATCGCGCATCAGTTCCGCGCATTCGGATTCCATCACGCCGGCGATGACTTCGAATCGATGGTTCAGGATTCCGTCGCGGCCGATATCGTAAACTGAACCCAGTGCGCCCGCCTTGTCGTCGCGCGCGCCGTAGACGACTCGCGCGATGCGCGCATTGAGCATGGCGCCGGTGCACATCACGCACGGCTCGAGCGTCACGTAGAGCGATACATCGGTCAGGCGGTATGTTTTGAGCGTCGAGGCGGCGGCGCGAAGTGCGAGGATTTCTGCGTGCGCCGTGGGATCGCCGAGCCCGATTGGCCGGTTATGGCCGGTGCCGACGATCTGGCGGTTGGCGACCGCGATTGCGCCGACAGGGACCTCGCCTTCAGCCTCGGCGCGACGGGCTTCGGCGATAGCCTTGGCCATAAAATGCAGGTGTCCGCCGGTCGCCATCCACTTAGCAGATTGACATTGGAGACGCCTCGCACCAAGATCGGCAGATGGGGACAGGGGACATGAAAAAACTGATAGCAGTCGGGATTTTTCTGGCCTTCAGCGCTGCGAGCGTCACGTTTGCCGGCACTCGCGTCGATATCAAGGATAGCGAGCAAGCGGCCGCCGAGGCCGACATGCATCGGCGCTACGACCATCCGAAGACGGAGGTCGTGGCCAACGATCAGCTGAAGGTCGTGGTCACGCGCGACGTGATCATGCACTCGTGCTGCATGCCGCCGAACCTGGTGGTGTCGGGAAAAATCACGAACACCAGCGACAAGCCGATCGATTATGTCCGCCTGCATTTCGCGTTCGAGGACAAGAGCGGAAAAATCCTGCACGGCGAGAGCCTTTACAACCATCACGCAGAGAGCCTGTCGGATGACCCGTACATCCAGAAAATCCTGAACGAGAAGCCGCACTACGATCCGATTCTGCCGGGGCAGAGCGACACGTTCGGGTTTTCGATTTCATGCACAGAGCTGCCGGTGTTCTCGAAGGTCGAGCTGTTTTCGAACGACATCAAACAGTAGCGCGCCGGCCGGCTGATGCCTGATATCGGCGCGATCGAACCGACACTGCTCAAGGCGCGGCTGGATCGCGGCGAGCGCGTCTTCGTCCTTGATGTGCGCGAGCCGTTCGAAATTTTCGTGGCGCCATTTCCCGGCGCGACTCATATCCCGATGGGGGACATACCGTCGCGGCTGACGGAACTGGATCCCGACCGAGAGACGGTCGTCGTATGCCATCATGGCGTGCGCAGCGCGCAGGTCGCGATGTACCTGGCGCGCATGGGCTTCGAGCATGTGCTCAACCTGTCGGGCGGAATCGACGCATGGTCGGAGGACGCGGACCCGACGACTCCGCGCTACTAACCCGCGGGGTATCGCGCAATAATGCCGAGTGGAAATCCAGCGATGACGTACCTGGCAGCTGCAATACAGATGAACGCCGGTCCCGACAAGGCGGCCAATCTCGAACGCGCCGAGCGGCTCGTGCGGGTTGGAGCGGCGCGCGGTGCGAACCTCGTCGCGCTGCCCGAGGTGTTCAACTGGCGCGGCAAGCGGAACGAGCAGGCGGGCGCGGCGGAAACGCTCGATGGTCAGACGATCACGTTGATGTCGCAGCTGGCGCGCGAGCTACAATCCCCCATCGGGGCGGATCGATCACCGAGCACGTCGAGGGTGACGCGCGATGCTACAATACGTCCGCGCTGATCGGCCCCGACGGCGGGCGAATCGCGACGTATCGCAAGATTCATCTGTTCGACGTCGATCTGCCCGGGCGCGTGACGGTGCGCGAATCCGATGCCAAGCTCGCGGGAGCGGAAGTCGTCACGGCGGCGACTCCACTTGGCGCGATTGGGCTGAGTATCTGCTACGACCTGCGCTTCCCTGAACTCTACCGACGGCTTACCTTTGCGGGCGCGCAGATCATCGCGATTCCGAGTGCGTTCACGTTCCCTACCGGCGAGGCGCATTGGGAGCCACTGCTCCGGGCGCGCGCGATCGAGAACCAGGCGTACGTGATCGCACCCGCGCAGTTCGGTCCGAATATCTATGGCTACAGCGACTACGGCAATTCGATGATTGTCGATCCGTGGGGACGCGTGCTCGCGCGCGCGGCAGACCAGGAGGGCGTCGTCGTCGCGCCGATCGATCTCGAGTACCAGGAGCGAGTGCGCCGCGAACTGCCGGCGCTCAAGCACGCACGCCTACAGCCCAGGTGATCCATGAACAAGCTCGTACTTATGACCGTCGTGATCGCTCTCTCGATTAGCGCGCCTGCGTTCGCGCATGACATGGCGGCGATGGGCGATATGGATGGGGACTCTGCGCCCAACGCGATGGGCGGTCAGATGGGAATGGGCGCGCACATGGTGATGACGCCGTCGCGTCCGCAGACTGCGGCGGATGTGCAGCGGGCGAATGACGTGCTGAACACGCTGCGCCGCGCGCTGGTCAAGTATCGCGACTACCGGGTCGCATTGTCGGAGCACTACGAGATCTTTCTGCCGACGGTGCCGCAAGAGGTTTACCATTTCACCGACTACGCCACCGCGCAGAAGGAGTACACGGGGCATTTCGATCCCGCGCATCCCGGATCGCTGCTGTACGTGAAGAATTCGAGCGGCGACTACGTCCTGGTCGGTGCGATGTATAGCGCGCCCGCTGACTACACCTACGAGCAGCTCAACGAGATGATTCCGCTGAGCGTCGCGCACTGGCATGCACACACCAACATCTGTCTGCCCAACGGCATCACCCTCGAAGACATTCTGCGCGGCGACGTCCACGGCACCCAGGTCGACATGCCGGGTATGCTACCGGTGTCGTCGAGTGCGGCGGCGCCTGGAATCAATGAGCGGCTCGGCTTCCTGGCGGATGGACGTTTCGGCTTCACCGGCAAGATCGCCAACGCCGCCGAGTGCAAAGCCGCCGGCGGCTACATGCTCGACCAGGCGTTCGGCTGGATGGTCCACGTCTACCCGTTCAACGGCGACGACCTGAATGTGGCGTTCGGCATGAGCGTCCCGAAGCCGCCGGCGAACTGAGTCGGCGAGCATCGCGATTGGCGCCTTGACGACGCATGTCCGCGCGGGTTATCGATGCACTCCCGCGGTCCGTGACACCCCGCTCTATCGCGGCTAGTATCTCTTACGCTCGAACGCGCGCGCTTGAAGGATTTTCGTCATGGCTGATGGACCGCTGATTGGTTTTCGCATTCTTGACCTGACTGCCGTCATCTCGGGGCCGTTCTGCACGCAGTTGCTCGGCGACCTAGGCGCCGACGTCATCAAGATCGAACCGCCCGAAGGCGACTCGATGCGCCGCAACGTCGGCCCGCAACGCGGGGGCCTCACCGCGGCGTTCCTCAACTTCAATCGCAACAAACGCAGCATCGTGATCGATATCAAGAAGGAGCATGGCCGCGACCTCGTGCGGCGGCTCGCCGTGAAGGCCGACGCACTGGTCGAGAATAATCGCCCAGGTGTCGCTGACCGATTGGGAATCGGTTACGCGGACATTCGCCGCGCCAATCCCAAGGTCGTCTATTGCTCGATTTGCGGATTCCCGCCGAAGGGCCGGCTCGCCAATTTTCCTGCGTACGATCCTGTTATTCAGGGTTACTCGGGGATGGCGTACGTGCAGGGACTCAAGGCCGGGCAGCCGACCGCGGTGAAGATGGCGCTGGCGGACAAAGTCAGCGGGATGACGGCGGCGCTCGCGGTAGTGAGCGCGTTGCATGCGGCGCGCGCACGCGGCGTGGGCCAATACATCAAGGTGCCGATGCTCGAAGCGATGATGGCGTTCACTGCCAACGATTCGATTTATGGATACACGCTGCTGCCCGAAGAAGAGTTCAAGCATCTCGCGCCCAAGAGCACGACGCTCGATCCGTTCAAGACGAAGGACGGATGGCTGACGATTGCGCCGTTCACCGACGCGCAGTCGAAGCGGCTGGCGGAGGCGGTCGGGCATCCGGAGTGGTGGCCAGAGACGTCGGATCGCAATGAGCGAGCGGAGCGCGGACGTAATTTGATGCGCGGGCTGGCGAAGCTGTTCCCGGAGAAGAATACGGCTGAATGGCTGCCGGTGCTCGAAGCGGCCGATATTCCGTGCGGTCCCGTGCACAACTACGAGACGCTGCTGACGGATCCGGAAATCGTCGAGAACGAAAGCTTCTCCATCTACGAGCATCCGACGGCGGGTCGCGTGCGTGCGGTGAATCCGGGCGCGAGATTTTCGGAAACGCCGGCGAAGATGTGGCGCGTGCCGCCCAAGCTCGGCGAGCATACTGACGAGATATTGCGAGAGGCGGGAATCGAGCGCAGTCAGGTAGATGAATTGCGCGCGGCGAAGGTGATCGTCTGAATTGTTGGTCGCTACGCGAACATCTCGGGCTCGCGCGAGCGCAGCCAGACCAGGCCGCGGTACATATAATGTACGAACGACGCGGCGGTGACTGCGACCGTTCCGATTAGGAGCCGGTTGAAATCACCCGGCCAGTAATTCCCCGCGCGCGCCAACACCGCGATTACGCATGCCAGTTGCATGAACGTGCTCAGCTTGCCGAGATAGCTCGGGCGCACGGGTACGCGCTCGCCGGTGAAGAATGAAATCATCAGGTAGCCGACGACGATTACGATATCGCGGATCATGACGACGCTCAGGAGGTAGCCGGGCAGCTCGCCGTCGATCGTCAGCACGACGAACGCCGACACCAGCATCAGCTTATCGGCGAACGGATCGAGGAAAGCGCCCAATTCGGTGCGCGAGTCGAACCATCGCGCGACCGCGCCGTCAAGGCCGTCGGTCACGGCGGCCGCCGCAAATACGTACAGCGCAGCCGCATAGCGCTGGCGCGTCAGAAATATAAGGAAGATGGGGATCGAGCCGATCCGGCATAGCGTCAGGAAGTTCGGGAGGTTCAGCAGCTTGCTGAAGGGCTCCGGCGCGACCTGGATGGTCTGTCGTGCGCGGATGCTGCTGCTATGCGAAGGTGCTGCCACTGTGAATCCTTTCCTCGCGCGAGCTAGATTGCGGCGTCCGCAGCCTTGCGCAGGCGTCCCGCTACAGGAGCGCTCACGCGGGCCCGCATCGAAACCAGCCCGTCGCGGTATTCCTCGCTTAGCACTTCTCCATCCCGTCGCGCCATTGCTACCAGATCGCCGCGCTTGGCGGGAAACGTGACGGAAACCTCTTCGCGCGAGCCGCCGAGATGCCGCTCGATCGCTTCGAGCAAATCGCCGAGGCCCCTTCCCTTCAAAGCCGAGATCGAGACCGCATCGTGCGCACCGTTTCGATTGGCGCCGGCCTCGGCCAGGTCGGCCTTGTTCATCACGACGATCCGCGGCGACGCGCCCGCGCCGATTTCGTTCAGCACCTCGTCGACGATCGTCATGCGTTCGGAAGCCAGCGGCGAGCTGGCGTCGACGACGTGCAGCAGCAGCGTCGCCGTGCGCACTTCCTCGAGCGTGGCCTTGAAGGCGTCGATCAGCATGTGCGGCAGGCGATGGATAAATCCCACCGTGTCGACCAGCATCGCGTTCATCCCGCTCGGCAGCTTGAGGCGGCGAATCGTGGGGTCGAGGGTCGAGAACGGGCGATTGGCAACCTCGACACCGGCGTCGGTCAGCGCGTTCATCAGCGTGGACTTGCCGGAGTTCGTGTAGCCGACCAGCGCGACGGTGGGAAATGGCACCTCGAGACGGCGACGCCGCTGAATCGTGCGCGTGCGCTCGACCTGTCCGAGTCGTGCCTTGAGGCGAGTGAGCCGCTCGCGCAGGCGTCGGCGATCGACTTCGAGCTGCGTTTCTCCGGGTCCGCGCGTGCCGACTCCGCCGCCGCCCGCGCCGCCGCCGCGGACGCGCGAGAGATGCGACCATTGCCGGGTGAGGCGCGGCTGCAAATAACTGAGCTGCGCGATCTCGACTTGCAGCTTGCCTTCGAGGGTGTGCGCGCGCTGGGCGAAGATGTCGAGAATCAGCTGGCTGCGATCGATCACGCGAATCTTAAGTTCACTTTCGAGATTGCGCGCCTGCGCGGGACTGAGTGCGTCGTCGAAAATCGCGAGCGACGCGCCCTTCGATTGCGCCAGCTCGCGAACTTCGCCAGCCTTGCCTTTGCCGATAAAGGTCCTCGGGTCAGGCGCTTTGAGGCGCTGCCGAACGACTCCGGCGACTTCGGCGCCGGCGCTTTCGGTCAATGCTTTCAGTTCGTCGAGCGATTCTTCGCTGCCGATTCCCGCCTCGGAACCCAGTTCGATTCCAACCAGGACAGCGCTCTCGTGATGCTCGTGAGCAACGTCGTAAGACTTAGCCAGGTGATTACCTCGATAGCAGAAAAACCTGCCTTTTATCGTACCAGAAGCAGGCTATCCGAGGTACGGCGCGGTCTATCTCAACTCGACGGCGCCGGGGGCGAGGATTTGCTCAAGGTCGGCCACGAATCTTTCGGTCGGGGTTACGCGATAGTGGTCGCCCAGAAGCATGACGGCTTCGCGGCCGTCGTCGAGGCCGAGATGCAGGTAGGTCATCGATTTGCCGCGGTATTTCGAGAGCATCGACTTCAGCGCGTCGAGGCCGCCGTTCTCGAGCCGGCACATCGGAGCCGAGATTCTCACCTCGCGGATCGATTCGAGGAGGGCGGAATCCAAGGGCGTCAAGTTTTCGAGAATGATCTGCGCGCGCTCGTCGCCAACGTCCAGCTTGCCGCGCGCGACGACGGGCTCGTCGCCCATGATGATGGCCTCGAACTTCGCGTAGGTCTCAGACCATGCGATCGCTTCGACCGCGCCTTCGCGATCTTCGAGCGAGAAGGTCGCGTAGCGCTTGCCCGACTTGTTGTTCTTGAGCTTGACCGCGTGAATCACGCCCGCGATCTGCACGGGGCTGCCGTCGGGCGCGGAGGACAAGTCGGCGGTCGTGACCTTGCTGATTCGCGCGAGCTCGCGTTCGTACTTGTCGAGCGGATGAGCCGTGATATAGAAGCCGAGCGCTTCTTTTTCGAATTTCAGTTTCTCGCTGGGATCCCATTCGGGAATCGCCTCGCGCGCGACGAGCTTCGGCACCTTGACGGCGCCGCCAAAGAGTCCGATCTGGTTTTTCTCGGCGTCGCTCTGCGCCTTCTGCGCGAGTTTGATCGCATTCTCGGCCTCGGCCATCAGGGCCGAGCGCACCCCGCTTACCGAATCGAAAGCGCCGCATTTGATCAGCGCGTCGAGCACGCGACGGCTGATCAGTTGGGTGCCGACGCGCATGCAGAAATCCGCCATGCTCTCGAACGGGCCGTTGGCCTCGCGCTCTGCGACGATTGCCTCGCCTGGCTTGCTGCCGACGCCACGAATCGCAGCCAGCCCGAAGCGAATCGCGCCGTCGGTGACGGTGAATTTCACGCGGCTCTGATTCACGTCGGGCGGCAGGATCGCAATCTTCATGTCGCGCAGCGCCGCGATGTTCTTGTAGGTCTTGTCGACGTCGTCCATGTCGAGCGACATCAGCGCCGCCATGAACTCGTGCGGGTAGTGCGCTTTCAGGTAGCCCGTCGTGTAGGTAGTGAGCGCGTAGGCGGCGGCGTGCGAGCGGTTGAATCCGTACGACGCGAAGGTTTCTATTTTTTCGAAAATCGAAGCGGCGAGCGCGGCGTTGACGCCATTTTTTTTCGCGCCGTCGATAAAGCCGGCGCGCTCCTTTTCCATGACGGCCTTGTTCTTCTTGCCCATCGCGTAGCGCAGGATGTCGGCCTGTTCGAGCGAATATCCGGCCAGTGCCTGCGCCGCGCGCATCACCTGCTCCTGGTACACGATTACGCCGTAGGTTTCGCGCAGCACCGGCTCGAGCAGCGCATGATCGTACTCGACCGGCTCCTTGCCGTGCTTGCGATCGACGTAGTGCTGCACCATCGTCTTGCCGTCCTGGATCGAGTCGAGCGGACCGGGACGGAACAGCGAGCCAGCCGCGATCACGTCATCGAAGCAGGTAGGCTTGAGCTCACTGATAAACCGGCGCATCCCCGAGCTTTCGAGCTGGAACACGCCGACCGTGTCGCCGCGCGAGATCATCTTGTAGGTGTCGGCGTCGTCGAGCCGCAGGCGGTTCAAGTCAGGCGCGTCTTTGCCGCCGGCCCTGATCAGCGTGAGCGTGTCGGTGATCAGCGTCAGGTTTTTGAGGGCAAGGAAGTCGAACTTGATGAGGCCGATTTCCTCGACACCCTTCATCGAGTACTGCGTGATCGAAAGCGCGGCTTCGTCGCGTTCCTTGTCGACGTAGAGCGGCACCAGGTCGGTGAGCGGCTGATCGGAAATGACGACGCCCGCAGCGTGGCGCGACGCGTGGCGCAGCAAGCCTTCGAGCTTGAAGGCATAGTTGAAAAGATCGGGATGCAGTTTGCGCTCGGCCTTGAGCCGCGGCTCCATGTCGAGCGCGTCGGCGAGCGGGAAATCGCGGCCCTGCTTGGGCGCGGGATACAGTTTGACGATTTTGTCGGTCTCGGCGAACGACAGGCCGAGCACGCGGCCGACGTCGCGAATCGCCTGCTTGCCCTTGATAGTGCCGAACGTGATTATCTGCGCGACGCGATCGTCGCCGTACTTCTTGCGCACGTATTCGAGTACTTCGTCGCGGCGCTCGAAACAGAAATCGACATCGATATCCGGCATCGACTTGCGCCCGGGATTCAGCCATCGCTCGAACAACAGCCGATGCTCGACCGGGTCGACCTCGGTGATTCCAAGCGCATACGACACGAGGCTGCCGACGACGGAGCCGCGGCCGGGACCGACCGGAATCCCAAGGCCGCGCGCGTAGCCGATAAAGTCGGCGACGATAAGCATGTAACCCGCGAAGCCCATCTCGCGGATGACGGGAATCTCGCGGTCGATGCGTTCCTGGTACTGCGATTCGTCGACGTCAGCGCGTCGTGCGCGAATCTCTGCGAGGCGAGCGGTTAAACCCTCGCGCGCGCGCGTTTCCATCTCGGCGTTGAGGTCGACGTCCGGGCCGGATTTGTAAATTGGGAAATGAAACTTGCCGAACTCGAATTCGAAATCGATGCGCCGTGCGATCTCGACACTGTTGCGCACTTCTTCCGAGTCGGCGCCGAACGCGGTCGCCATTTCGGCCGGCGTCTTGACGTAAAGCTCGTCGGTATCGAAGCGCCAGCGCGTCTCGTCGGCCATCGTCTTGCCAGTCTGGATGCACAGAAGAACTTCGTGAGCCTTGGCGTCGTCGCGATGGAGATAATGGCAATCGTTGGTTGCGACGAGCGGGAGGCCGACCTGCTTGCCGATCTCGCGAAGCGCTTCGTTGTAGGGCGAATGCAGCTTGTTGTCCTGGAGTTCGAGATAGTAGCGGCCGGGAAACATCTTGGCGTAGGACTCGGCGGTCTCGCGCGCCTTGTCCATGCGATCGGCGCGGAGCCATCGCGCGAGCTCGCCCGATAAGCATCCCGACAGCACGATCAGTCCGTCGGACAGCTCGGTGAGGATTTCCTTGTCGACGCGCGGCTTGTAGTAGAGGCCGTCCTGGTAGGCGGTCGTGAGGAGCCGGCAGAGGTTGCGGTACCCGTCGCGATTCTGCGCGAGCACGATCAGGTGGAAGTTGCCGCCGCCGTCGAAGTCGTCGCTGCGCGGAACCTGCGTGCGATCGGTGCGCTTGCCGGGCGCGAGGTACACCTCGCATCCGATGATCGGCTTAATCCCGGCGGCCTTGGCCTTCTGGTAAAACTCGACCGCGCCGAACATGTTGCCGTGATCGGTCATCGCGATCGCTTCCATCCCCGACGCCTTGGCGTGGTCGATGAGCGGTCCGATTTTGTTGGCGCCGTCGAGGAGGCTGTACTGCGTGTGGACGTGAAGATGGACGAAACTCATAGCGGCCCCTCCCCCTGCACCGGACTTGCGGCATGAGCCGCGCGCCCGTTTCCCCTCACATCAGAATTGCCCGCGCGCATCGTGATTGCGACGCGCGCGGGCACATCGAAAAACTACTTCTTCTTTTCGGCGGCCTCGGGCTTCTTGGTCTCGGGCTTCTTGGCGGCAGCCTTGTCGCCACCCTCTTTCGCGGCACCCTCGGCGGGAGCGGCGGCAGCACCTTCGGCCGGCGCAGCACCTTCGACCGGCGCGCCTTCGACTGCTTCCGGCGCGGCAACGACTGCGACCTCGGCGACCGTCGGCGGCAGTACCGTCACGACCGGATAGTCGGTATCGAAAATCGGCTTCGCGTTGCCGGGGAACTTGACCGTCGACACGTGGATGACGTCGTGGATATCGATCTCGGTAACGTCAACTTCGATCAGATCGGGGATTTCCAGCGGCAGGCATTCGACCGTCGCGGTGCGCTCGAGCGGCGCCAGGATTCCGCCGTTGGCGACGCCCTTGGCCTTACCGGTGAACTTGAACGGCACCTCGACACGAATCGCGCGCTTGAGATCGACCTCGTACAAGTCGGCGTGCAGGATTTCCCCCGACACCGGCGCGCGCTGGACGTCCTTGAAAATGACGTGCTTGCCGTCGAGCTCGGCGGTGCTCGACTTCAGCTTGATGATGCGGGTGTGCGCGGCGGCTGAAATCCTGGCCTTCAGCTCAAGGCGATCGATCGCCAGCGCCAGCGGCGCCGTAGTCGGTCCGTACAATATCGCGGGCACGCGGCCGTTGCGGCGCAGCGCGTTGTTCTGACCCTTGGGGCGGGTCGCACGTTTCTCGCAGGCTAATTCACCGGTCTCCATTGTTTCCTCGCTTGATGGTTCGCGCGCTCAGGCAAAGAGCGAGCTTACCGACTCCTCATTATGAATTCGCTTCATCGCTTCCGCTAGCAGGCTCGCGACCGACAGGCTGTGCAACTTGTGCAGCTCGGCCTGCGCCTTGGCGCGGAGCGGAATCGTGTTGGTCGTAACAATTTCCGTGATGTTCGATTTGTTGAGGCGGTCGCACGCCGGGTCCGACAGAATCGGATGCGTGGCGACGGCGATCACTTCCGAGGCGCCGGCATTGGCGACGACCTTGGCTGCTTCGGTGATCGTGCCCGCAGTATCGATCATGTCGTCGACCAGCAGCGCGATCGAATCTTTCACTTCGCCGACCAGTTGCATCTCGGCGACTTCGCTCGCGCGGCGGCGGCGCTTGTCGATAATCGCGAGGTTCGCGTTGAGGCGGCGGGCGTAGGCGCGCGCGCGTTCGACACCGCCGGCGTCGGGCGACACGACCGAAACTTTCTTGCCGTCGATGCGCTTGCGCAGGTAGGTGATCAGCACCGGCATCGCGTACAGGTTGTCAACGGGGATATTGAAGAAGCCCTGGATTTGGCCTGCATGTAGATCGACGGTCAGCACGCGATTGACGCCCGCGGTCGTGATCAAGTCGGCGACGACCTTGGCGCTAATCGGCACGCGTGGCGCGACCTTGCGATCCTGGCGCGAGTAGCCGAAATACGGGATGACCGCGGTGATACGACCCGCCGAGGCGCGGCGGAGCGCGTCAGTCAGCAGGATCAGCTCCATCAAATTTTCGTTGGGCGGCGTGCAGATAGACTGGATGATGAAGCAGTCGCCGCCGCGCACGTTCTCGCGGACTTCGATCATCACTTCGCCGTCGGGAAAGCGGCCAACTTCGGCTTCGCCCATTTTCACGCCGAGATGCTCCGTGACCTCGCGGGCGAGCGCGGGGTTGGAGTTCCCGGTGAAAACTTCGAGTTGGTCCTTGACCCTGTCGGACATTTTTTAATTTCCTCGCGTCGCGATCGTCATGCGATTTTTCTTTTGTCGCAAATCAGCGATAGCTTGGCTGGGCGGGAAGGATTCGAACCTTCGAATGCCAGGTCCAAAGCCTGGTGCCTTACCAGCTTGGCGACCGCCCAGCGCATTTGGATTCAAAGGCTCAGCGCCCGCGCATCTCCCTATCAACATCGTTAAAACTGACAGCCGGCGAAACGCCATGTTGGCGCTCAGCCGGCGAATCGAGCATACCACACTTTACGGACCGACCGTCGCGATATTCGTCGCGGCGACCCTGCCCGGGACTTTTGACTTTAGCAGCCAGCGTGCAGGAAATGCGATGTTATTGATGCGGTTTTTCGCTGTCAATCCGCCGCACCGGCAGCAATGCACAGTTGTGGATTCAGGCGACTTCGTCGTCGGTATCGCTGTCGAGCGTGGTCGCCGCAATCACCGTCGCGAAGGGCGCGCGCTTGCGGATTTTCGTGGCAGCAATCTCAGCCTCGTCGGTCGAGTCGAAGACGCCGAAGACCGCGCCGCCACTGCCCGACATCTGCGCGGCGCGCGCGCCTGAATCTTCAAGTAATCCTTTAAGGCGAAGAATCTCGGGAAACTGCGCGATCGCGACCGGAGCAAGGTCGTTTACAAGGTGCTCCTGCGCGACTTTGCCGCGCGCGATCGCGTCGAGATGTGCGGCGGGCGCGGCGCCGCTCCATCCGGCGGGCTCGAGCGCGCGAAAGATCGCGGCGGTCGAGACTTCGAACGGCGGCGCGACGATGACGATTGGGATGGGCGGGACTGATTCGAGAGCGGCGATGCGCTCGCCGATTCCCGTTACGCGCGACGGGCGCGGATCGAGAAAGAACGGCACGTCGGCGCCGAGCATCAATGCAATCCGGCGCAGGCGGCCGGCCGATTCGTCGTCGGTTAGCTGCGCCGCTGCCGCCATCATGCAGAGAATAGTGGCGGCGTCGCTCGAGCCGCCGCCGAGGCCGGCGCCGACCGGGATGTGCTTTTCGAGATCGATCGAGACATCGGCGGCCAGATCGAATTCTTTCATGAACGAGCGCGCGGCGCGCGCCGCCAGGTTGTTCTGGATTCTCGCGAGTTCAGGCAGGCTGCAGTTGACGGTGACTGCCGGCTCGCTCGCCTCGCGGATCTCGAGCCGGATTTCGTCGACGAGCGAGATCGGCAGGAAGATCGAGTCGAGCTCGTGATAGCCGTCGCCGCGGCGTCCGGTGACGCGCAGGAACAAATTGATTTTCGCGCATGCGCGCCCGGTCAGCTCCGTCACCATCGTGGGAATTCTATTGAGGAGTCCTCGGAGCGCTTGACAATCCGCGGACCGCGCGGCGCGAGTCCTGCTGAATCACGGTGATGAAGCCGAGCAACGTGACCAGCAGCCCGAAGAGCACCATCGCGCGGCCGGCGAGGAACGCTGCGTGGTAAAAGTCCATGCGCGCCGTCGCATACGAGGCTTGCCGCTGCTCGGCCGTAAGCGGCGCCAGCACGGCCGCATCGCCAGAGCTTTCGTCGAGTTCGTCGAAACTGCGATAGTCGGTCGCCGCAGCAGCGCGGGATTGCTGGTGAGCGACGATGATGCGGCTGTAAATCTGAGTGCGCTCGACGCCGATGATCCAGTTGGCCGCGCCCAGCATGATAAGCCCGACGCCAATCACAATCTTCCAGTCGGTATAGATGTCCGGAAGTTTCATCCCTGAATCGAGACTAGGGCGCTGGTGCAAGGAAAACAATGCTGCACGGCGCGATCTATTCACCGCGGCTCGGAGTGCCATGGCGCCGGCTTTCAGGGTGCTACCATCGTCGGGCACCACGATATAGGTTTGTCTACACTTTGTCGGCAGACGAAGTAAACGGGGGAATCAGAATGTTATCACGCATCGGCCGTGTTGGATTTGCGGCGTTTCTAATGGCGATGGCCTTAGTGCTGACAGCGCCAGTCAGCGGGTTGTCGCAGACACTACCCAAAATAAGCGTGCGGCGGGTCGACCTGATCGAGATGCTGCGGACCGGCCGCTGGGACACGCTCGACCACCAACTTTCCGAATACGAAATGAAAGCTGAAAAAGATCCGCGCTACGAGATGACCGCGATGGTGGCGTTCGGTGCGTTCGATGCCGGCAATTCGTTGATCGCATCAAAACTGAATGATTGGGTGACGGCAGCACCTAACTCCTACGCGGCGTTGGTTGCCAAGGCGACTTGCGAGGTTGCCATCGGCCAACGCTACCGGGGCAATGGCCCGGGGCAAGACGTGCCAAAAGAAACTCAGGCCTTCGTGGACAAACAGCTTCAGGCCGCGGTGCGCGACGCGGGCGAAGCGATCAAGATCCATCCGAACCTGGCGCCCGCTTATGCTTTGCGGATTAAGGCGGCCAGGATAGGCGGCACCGACGACGAGATGGCGCGCGCGAAGAGCGACGCGTTGTCGTTGGTGCCGGGCAGCTTCGCGGTGCGCGAGCAGATCATGTATGCGCTGAGACCGCGTTGGGGCGGTTCGCGGCAACAGATGCAGCAACTCGCGGACTCGTCGCAATACTACGCGGAGCAGAATCCGGCGATGCAGTTCCTCAAGGGATGGGTCACGCTCGACGAAGGCGACGATTTTGCCGACACCGGCAAGTGGTCCGACGCGATCGACAAATACACGCAAGCGATCGCGACCGGCGGCGAATACTGGACCTCGTATCGGCGTAGAGCGGCGGCGTACTACGCGACGCAGCAGTGGCAGAAGGCCGTCGACGATGGGACGCGCGCCAATGATTTGTATCCTGACAATTCGGAGAGCCTCAAGCTGCTCGCATTTGCGGCCGCGCAACTTCAGGAGCCGGAGCCGTCGATTCTGTACATGGCGGATTACATGAGATTCGAAATGCCGAGCGCTGAGCTATTCGATCTGGTGAAGTCGGACCAGGCCCTGTTGAAAGCGCAAGGGAAGGACAAGTGGTGAGCCGGTGAAACGTACGATCCTGATCGCGATGCTGGCGCTGAGTTGCTCGATCTACCAGGGATCGGCGGTTGCGGAGAAAGCAATGACTCCGCAGCAGGAGATGTTCTCGAACCTCGAAAAATCCTTGCCGACGGATCCGCAAGCGAGGTTTTTCAAATTGTCGGAAGTGGCGGCGGCGGCGTACGACGCGGGCGACTATGACAAAGCGGAAACCTATGCGAACGAATTGCTGTCCGACGCGGACCGCTACCGGACGAATTGGAACTACGGCAACGCTGTCTTCCACGGCAACATGATCCTCGGCCTCGTGACGCTCAAGCGGGACAACAACCTGTCGCAAGCGGAGAGCTATTTGCTCGCGGCGGGGCGTACGCCCGGATCGCCACAGCTGGACAGTTTTGGACCGAACATGAGTCTCGCCAAAGATCTGTTGGCCGCCGGCGAGCAAAATACCGTCCTAGATTTTCTCGACGAATGCGGAAAATTCTGGAAGGCGGACTTCGGTAAGTTGAGCGAGTGGAAAAAAACCATCCAGAACGGTGGAACGCCGGAATTCGGGCCGAATCTTAACTACCACTAACTGCGATTGTGCATCGCGAACGCCGGATGATATTTTCATTTCTTACCGCGACAAGAGTTCTTACCACGACAATGATTCTCTAAGACAAATCTCCCTCTTCGTCTCGTAGTTGAATCGTTCGCACCAGGAGATTCGTCATGAACTCTTTTTCGTCGCGTGCTTACGCCGGAATCGCAGACCTTCACCGCCTGATCGAATTTGCGCGGCGTGCTACCGGCGTCCGCTGGCCGACTTCGACTTACATGAAGGGCGGCGATGTTGTGTGGATGTTGTTCACGCCGGGCTTCGACCCATGCGCAAATATCCGGCTCTGGTTCGACGGCGACCGACTCGCCGGTTACGCATGGTTCGAGCCACCACTATCCGTGGATTTCGACATCCGGCCCGGACTCGCGCTAGATGATCGACTCGCTGATGAAATTCTGCGGTGGGCTGAAGAGCGGCGGCTGAATCTCGCGAGTGTTGGTAGAGAAGCGATCCCGAAGGCATACGCGATGCTTGGCGAGAATACGATCTCGACCAAGGCGCTCGACAGCGATCAACGGCGCGTCGCGTTTCTGGAGCACCACGGCTTTACGCGGACAGACCGGTACCACCTCCTCTATTCCCGCAGCCTCGTCGAGGCCCCGATCGATCCACCGGAACTGGCGGCCGGCTTGCGACTGAGGCATGCGACCGACGACGACCTCGACGAGCGCGTCGAGGTTCATCGCGATGCGTGGTCGGTGTGGGGACAGTCGAAGGTGACTGTCGAGACTTACAGCCGACTCCGTTCGGCGCCGTTGTACGATCCTGAACTCGACGTGGTGCTCGAAGACGGTGCAGGCAAGTTTCTCAGCTACTGCATTGGATGGGCGGACGCTGCGAATGGTATCGGCCATTTCGAGCCGGTCGGATGTCGCCCCGACTCAACCGGACGAGGATACGCGCGGGCGGTGACGCTCGAGGGAATGCGACGAATGCGAGCGCGCGGGCTGCACACGGCGCTGGTCGGGACCGAGAGCGTTAATCCTCGGGCGCAGCGGCTGTACAAATCGTGCGGCTTCGTCGAAGCGGATCGCGCGCACTACTATGTGAAGGACAGGGATTCTTCGCTTCGCTCTGAATGACACAAAAATCGGATTGAAGCTTGAGCGTCACGCGCCGCGGTCGATCCGTGGTTGGGGGAGCGTCGGCTGGCGTCGAGAGAGATCCGGGGTCCCTCGGCTTCGCTCGGGATGACACAAAAAACCGCTCCGAGTGACATAAAAATTCTAACAGGGACGAAGTCCGCATCTTCGCCTTTCAGTTGGTGTAGGGGTCACCCCTGCCCAAGGAAGCGTGAAACCCCAGGCGGGTTTCACATTCAAATGCCTGCCTGCACCCGATCCCCATCCGTTGCGGATGGTTTGTTGCGCCACTTGATCGCCAGCCGCTATCATTACCGGACGACCGCGTATGCCAGCTGAATCCCGACATCATACGACTGCGCCCGCCGCGGCTGCTGAGACCAAAGATGCGCGGCTCGACGCGCTGCTCAAGCGGTTCGACGCGGGCGAGATGCGTGCGCTGGCGCAGCTGATCACGATGGTCGAGAATCGCGCGCCCGAGTCGAGCGCGATCATCGAGCGAATCTACGCGAAGACCGGGCATGCGCAAGTGGTCGGAATCACCGGGCCGCCGGGCGCGGGAAAATCGACGCTCGTCAATCGGCTGATCGCGAAGTATCGCGCGCTCGGCAAGAAAATCGCCATCCTCGCGATCGATCCGTCGAGTCCGTTTTCCGGCGGCGCCGTGCTCGGCGATCGCGTGCGCATGACCGACCATTACAAAGACGCCGGTGTTTACATCCGCAGCCTCGCGTCGCGCGGCAGCCACGGCGGACTCAGCCGCGCCGCGCGCGAAATCGTGAAACTGCTCGACGCTTACGGATCCGACGTGATCATTATCGAGACCGTCGGCGTCGGACAGACCGAGCTGTCGATCATGGACCTGGCCGACACTACCGTCGTCGTCACAGTGCCCGAGGCGGGCGACGGCGTGCAGGTGATGAAGGCCGGGCTCAACGAAATCGCCGATGTGTTCGTCGTCAACAAGGCCGACCGCGAAGGCGCCGACCGGGTGAAGGCCGAGCTGGAACTGAGCGTGCACCTGCGATCGGGCGACGGCTGGCGCGCGCCGGTGCTGCTGACACAGGCCGCAGTGGACAAGGGCGTTGATGGAGTCGTCGAGGCGATCGGGAATCATCGCGAGTACCAACGCGAGCACATCGACGCGGCGCGCGAGGCGGAACGCCGCACGCGCGAGTTCGTCGAGGTGCTGTCGGCGGAACTCGAGGAGCGCGCCGCACGCGCAGTGACCGACGGCGGCGCGCCGGGCGTACTCGGCGAAGTTCGCGCGGGCAAGCTGAATCCTTACAGCGCGGCGCGTCGTATTATTGAAGACCGCAAATCGTTGATCGACTTACTGCAGAACGGCAGCGCGAAGCCGAGCACCAACTGACGTCGGGGCCACCTCGCATCGCATGATGACGGCCAAGCGAAAATCGAAAACCGAAAAAGACGGACGCTTGTTCGCTATCGGTGACATCCACGGATGCCCCGATGAACTCGAAGCGATTCTCAAATCGACTGCGCCGACAGCCGGAGACACGGTGGTCTTCGTCGGCGACTACGTCGATCGCGGGCCGTCGGCGCGTGACGTTATCGAGCTCGCGCTCGATCTCGAACGCGGCAATGCCGAGTGCGTGTTCCTGAAGGGCAATCACGAGGACATGATGATGTCGTTTCTCGGGATGCCGGGAAATTACGGCGAGTCGTTCCTGTTCAACGGCGGTATCGCGACGCTCGACAGCTACGGCGTGCGCGAGGAGGACCTCGAGGACGCTTACGAGCGCCTGCCCGACGCGCACCTCGGCTTCATGAATCGCCTCGCCACCAGCTACCTGCGCCCGCCCTACCTGTTCGTCCACGCCGGCATCATGCCGACGCGGCAGCTTGAGGAGCAGCAGACCGAGGACATGCTGTGGATTCGGCAGGAGTTCATTTTCAATCCGCACAAAATCGACGCGACGGTGGTCTTCGGGCACACGCCGATGCGCGGCGTGATGATCGACTTGCCGTACAAGCTCGGCATCGACACCGGCCTCGTGTACGGCGGAAAGCTGACGTGCGTCGAGTTCACCGAGGGCGTGCTGTACCAGGTTCAGCGCGGGCACAAGGCAGTGAAGACGCGGAGCATACCGCTACGCTGAAGCGTCAGCCTCGCGGTCTTTCACGCCTCGCGCGCTCACGCTACATTTGACGATTCCCGGTGGCGACGTAGCTCAGTTGGTCAGAGCATGCGGCTCATATCCGCAGTGTCGTAGGTTCGACTCCTACCGTCGCCACCAAATCAGAAACTCAATCAGCGATCGCGGCGATGTCTCCGGTTGCGGAATCGGCGCGGACTGACGCGCGACGACTTGCGTCCGGTGTAGGACGCGGGGGCGCGGACGCGGGCGGCAGATCGAAAATCAAATCGCAGGCGCGAATCCACAGGTACAGCGTGATCAGCACTACCATCGGGCCCTGCGACGCGACCGCGCGCACGTTGGTCCATTCGGAGTGGATCGGCAGGTATGCGATCACGAACGCCAGATGGCTCATCACGACCTGCGCCATGTAGCAAAGCGCCAGCAGGAGGCCCCATCGGCGATGCGTAAAAATTCCGATCGCGATCATCGCGAAGATTCCCGACTCGACGATCAGCACCAGGCGCGCGTCGTAGCCGTTGAGCCGCACGCCGGCGAAAATCGTTTCGATTGGATCGACGACGTCCATCTCGCCGATGCTGACGAAGGCACTGAGCGCAAGGCAGATCGCCCATAACCCAGCACAAATGGCGAAGACACGCAGATCGAACGGCCACGCGACTTGAGCTTGATCGGATTTGCGATCGGTTTTCATCGGTTGCTGGGAGCCTATCAGAGCGACACTAGACCTAACAAGAGTAGCTAAATTGCCATGCAGCGACGAGGCTTCGGAGGCACCCATAATTGTGGCTTGCTCACGTCGGTGAGCCTCGATGATAATCGGCGCGATGAACGGAGTACATGACATGGGCGGGATGGACGGTTTCGGACCGGTCATGCCCGAACAGAATGAACCGGTATTTCACGCCGATTGGGAACGGCGAATGTATGCGATCACGGGTCTCGTGATGGGTGCAGCGCAGGTCAATATCGACGAGTTCCGTCACGCGATCGAGCGGATGCCGCCGGCGCGCTACCTGGCGTCGAGCTACTACGAACGATGGCTTGCGGCGGCGGAGACTCTGCTGGTCGAACGCGGCATCGTGACGCGCGCGGAACTGATCGCGAAAGAAAGTCCGTCGGTCGACGCGGCGCTGATCGCGAACGCGATCGCGGCGCGAGGTCCGGCACCGGTCAAAGACAAACTCGCAGCCAAACCGCCGCGAGCGCGCTTTGCCAAGGGTGATCGCGTGCGTGCTCGCAATCTGAATCCGGCTGGGCACACTCGACTGCCTCGATATGTGCGCGGCAAAGCGGGCATTGTCGCGCGCGACTGGGGAGTGTTTGTGTTCCCCGATACCAACGCGCATCACGCCGGCACCAAGCCGCAACATTGTTATTCCGTGTTGTTCGACGCGCGAGAGCTGTGGGGCAAATCCGCAAGCAGCCGTGAGCGACTGTATATAGATTTGTGGGAAGACTACCTGGAACCGATCGCGTCGAAGCCGGATGTGAAAACCTCGAAACGCAAGAAGGCGCGACAGACGGGTAGACGGTAAAAAAATGAGTGGGAATCATAATACTGACGACAGTGGGCCGGCGGCGCGGGTGAAGGCCCTGGAAGCGATACTCGCTGAGAAGGGCCTGCTCGATCCGGCGGCGCTGGATGCGATCGTCGACGCCTACGAGACGCGCGTCGGGCCGCGCAACGGCGCGCGCGTCGTCGCGAAGGCATGGACGGATCCCGCGTATCGAAAGCGCCTGCTCGCGGATGCGACCAGCGCCGTCGGGGAACTTGGATTTGCGGGTCCCGAGGGCGGGCATCTGGTCGCCGTCGAGAATACCGATCGCATCCACAATCTCGTCGTATGTACGCTGTGCTCGTGTTACCCGTGGCCGGTGCTGGGGTTGCCGCCAGTCTGGTACAAGAGCTTTGCGTATCGATCGCGGGCGGTCAGCGATCCACGCGGCGTGCTCGAGGATTTCGGACTCAAGCTGCCTCGCGAAGTCGAAGTGCGCGTGTGGGATTCGAGCGCGGAGATTCGCTACCTCGTGATCCCACAGCGGCCGAAGGGCACCACGAAGATGACGGAAGACGAACTCGCGGCAATCGTGACGCGCGACTCGATGGTCGGCGTCGCGAAGGTCGAGGCGCCGCGCGCATGAGTGGCGCGGCGCTCGACAAGTTGATCGAAGCGGCGCGACTCGATCCCGAGCATGTTTTCAGCGGGCCGTGGGAAGCGCGTGCATTTGCGATCGCACTGAAACTTTCCGAGTCGGGGCATTTCACCTGGGATGAATTCCGCGATCACCTGATCGCGGAAGTCCGCGCGTCAGATAGAATCCGCGCGCGCGACGGCACATCCGATCACGGCGAATACTACGATCATTTCCTGCACGCGCTGGAGAAGCTGCTGGAGGAGAAAGGCATCGCGCACTGAAGTGTGGGCATGCGGCCAGCTTGAATCGCAGCACCCTCACCTACCAGCCGCGATGCGGCTGGCCTCCTCTCCCGTAAAATAACGGGCGAGGGTCGGAGCTAGGCGTTCTTGCCTTGCTTGCCTTCGATCCACTGAAACATAAGCGATTGGTAGTACTCCATGTTCTGGCCTAGCAAGAAAACTTTCGGGATGCCTTCGATTTGCGCGTAGATCGCCGTGTGCGTCGGGTTCTCGTTGCCGAAAGCTATCTTGATCGGCTGAGGCTGGCCGGGCGCTTCGATCGTCACCACTGACTTCGGCTTGTCGAGGCCGAACTGTTGCAGGTCGGTTGAATCGTCCGCCACCACTTCGACCGACTTCGCACTGGTGAGGAGCGAGACCATCGCGTCCATCAGGTCGCGCGGTACGAATTTTCCCGGCGGCGCGACGAGTTCGTACAGCTTGCCGTCCTTGGTCTTCTGGAAGCGCAGCGACTCGGATCCGCTCGTAACGGTGATCGCATCGATGCCGTTGCTGAGCTTCAGAAGGCTCTCCTCTTTCTGCTGCAGCGCCGTGGTTGGCTTGATGCTCGGCTGAATCCAGAAATAGGTCGGCAACAGAACGAAAAAAATTATCGTATAGAAAATTGCAGGACGCGCGCTCACGCGAAAAACCTCCTGCGCACCAGGACGGTGATTGCGATGAGGAATAGGAGTGCGGGCTCGACCACCGATCCATAGACCAGCAGATGGCGTGCCTCCTGGTCGCTGACATAGAAGGCCGCGGTCTCGCTTTTGTTGAGCCGCTCGCGGCTCGCGATCAGCATCTCGTCGCCCGCCAACTCGTTGATCAAGCTGACGGCGAGGTCGCGATTCCCCAGCATCTCGATAAACTGGTTTGACGCGAACGCGCTGCTGCCGATTCCCACCAGCCGTGTCATCTGCTGCAGCGGGATGTGCGGGTTCGACGCGGGTGCGAAGTCGATTTCGGAGGCCACTGGAATCGGCCCCTTGAGATCGCGACCCGCCTGGTACTCGGTGATTCCGGTCGTCAACGCATTGGGATCGCCTGAAGCCCAGCTCTCGTGCGAGGACGAGAGGAACTTGTCGGCCTGCGCGATCTTCAAATCGTCGGGCGCGATCGCACCAACCGCCCCAGTCACCATCACGCCGCGTCCGAGCGAGAAGACCGCCGGCGCGGTCATCGAGCGGCTCATCGGATTTTCTTCGGAGCGCAGAGGAATCTGCGTCGTGAGAATTTCGCCGGCCGTCAGCCGATACGCGGGATCGACGACCACCTGCGGAATAAAATCGAGATAGTACTTCTTGAGGAACTCGACCAGCGTCGGCGAGCCGTAGGGATCGATGATCGCCACGAAATGGCCGCCGTGGCCGAGGTACTTGGCGAGCGCCGCCAGTTCTTCGGGCAGGAAATCCTTTTGCGGCCCGAGCGAGACGACGACCTTGGCGTCGTCGGGCACGCCACTGGCGAACAGCGAAACGTTGTCGATCTGATAGTTGTTCTGCTCAAGCTGCTGGCGCCATTGCGAGTAGCCCAGGCTCCGATCGGAACTGAACAGGTCGCGCTCGCCGTGCCCGATGGTGAAATAGATGTGTTTGTTGGCCGGCGCGGAGATCTGGAGAACCGCCGGTATAAGCTCGTCGGAACGCGCGTTGTCGAAGTCGCGGCGCCGCCCCTGCGATTCGACGATCACTTCGCCGTAACTCGACACGCCGTACTCGCGCGCCATCCCGGGCGCCTTGTTCACGTCGATCACCTGGTAGGTGAGGCGTGGCGTGTAGGCGGCCGCCTGGAACAGCAAGTCACTGAGCTCGAGGTAGGCGGGATCCTCGGTGCGCACGAACGCCATCACCTTGACGTCGTGCGTCAATCCGCTGAGCACGCGCTTGTCGAAATCGGAAAGCGAGAATTGTTTCTGCGGCGTCAGGTCCCAGCGGATGTTGAAAGTCGAAATTATGCCGTTGGCGACGAACAGCACCGCGCCGAATGCGATCACGGTGTAGAGCAGCACCGCGTAGTTCTTCCAGATCGTGCGGCGCTCGGCGGCCGACGAATCCTTTAGCGCCGGCCCGTCCACTTGCGTGCCTCCATCGAGCGCTGCGTGAGGAACAGAAAAAAGATGATGAAGAAAATAAAATATGTCACGTGATCGAGATCGATCACGCCCTTGGCGAAGCCGCCGAATTGATCGAACAGCGAAAACGCGCGCATCAACTCGAGCCACGAGTTGGTGAAGGCGGCCTCGTTCCAGTTGAGGATCCAGAAAAACAGCAGCAGCGTGATCGTGCCCATGCCCGCCATCACCTGGCTCTCGCACAACGACGAGATAAACACGCCGCACGCGATAAACGCGCATCCGATCAGCAGCAGGCCGAGGTAGCCGGCGAACAGCGGGAACAGCGGGAACCAGTGGATGCTGTAAATGTAGACCGGGTAGAGCATCGTCAGCGCGAGCATCATGACGAAGATCGCCACCGATGCGAGGTACTTGCCGCCGAGAATTTCGCCGTCGCGCAGCGGATAGGTGTAGAGCAACTCGATCGTGCCGAGTTTGCGCTCCTCCGCGAACAGCCGCATCGTGATGAACGGCAGCGTCAGCAGCATGCAGAGCCGGATGTCGGAGAACAGCAGCTGCCAGTAGTTCTGCATGATGTCTTTGGCGAAGGCGATCGTGACGAAGAACACCATGTCGGTGTAGGCGTAGTATCCAGCCAGCACGAGGAAAATTCCCGACAGCACATACACCAGCGGGAAGGCGAAGTACGAGCGCAATTCCTTGCGCGTCACCGCGAGCATCCGGCCTATCGAGAAGCCGGTTCCTGCGGCGCGGATCGCGGCGCGGCGCGATTCGGTCGCCGCGCCCGCGACTTCAAGGGTTGTGGCACCGTTCGCCATCAGACTCGCTCTTCCTTAGTGACGAGGCGCATGAACAAATCTTCAAGGCTCAGCGCCATCGGTTTGACTTCGAGCAGACTCCATCCGTGCTGCACGACGCACGCCGCCAGCGCCGAGCGCACTTCTTCGCCGTGCCCGCTCGAATAAGCTACGAACGAGCATACGCCGTTTGAGCCGGCGTCGACTGGACGATCTTCGAGCCGATCCACGAAGTTTACGGCGGTCAGCGCTTCGCGCACTGCGGGTGACGGTCCCGCCACCGTGATCAGCGTCTGGTCGGTACCCTGTAATTTCGCAGTCAGTTGTTCGGGGGTGTCCTGCGCGACGATTCGCCCGCGATCAATAATCACGACGCGCCGGCAGGTCATGTTGACCTCGGGCAGGATGTGCGTCGAGAGCAGCACAGTGGAATGTCCCGCCAGCGAACGAATCAGATCGCGGATTTCCACCACCTGCCGCGGATCGAGTCCAACAGTCGGCTCGTCGAGAATCAGCACTTCGGGATCGCTCAGGATTGCCTGCGCTATTCCGACGCGCTGCCGATAGCCCTTCGAGAGTTTGCCGATAAGCTTGCGCCGCACGTCTTTCAGCCCGCAGGTTTCGAGCGAGAACTCGATTCGATCGCGCGTCGTCCGCGGATCGATCTCGCGCACGCGGGCGCCGAACTCGAGCAGCGCATCGACGCTGAGGTCGGGATACAGCACCATGTTTTCCGGCAGGTAGCCGACGCGCCGCCGCGTCTCCAGTGAATGCTCCGCGACGTCGAGTCCGCCGATCATCGCGCGCCCCGACGTTGCGGGAAAAAATCCGGTGAGTATCCGCATGATCGTCGTCTTGCCCGAGCCGTTGGGGCCGAGCAGACCGATAATCTCGCCCTTCTCGACCTTGAACGAAACGTGGTTAACGGCAAGGGTGGCGCCGAAATATTTTGTGAGTTCCTGGACCTCTATCATGAAGCCTGCTTCAACCCGTCGCGCGCGCGAAATTCGCCAAGTCCGCGTTCAGCAGCGCCGCGGTATCGTGCATAATGCTCAATGTAGTGCAAATGGCGCCCGAAAGCAGGAGTGTGTCCACTGATCCACGACATTCTAGAGACGGCTGACCGAGGAAGTCAATTCAGTTTTTTTCGCGGGCCGATCGGCTAATCTGTTGCCTCGACAGGCCTGAAGGAAGGTTCATCGGATGGGACGATTGCTCATAGGCGGACTGATCGTCGCGATTATCGCCGCGTTGCTGTTCTTTTTCTATTCGAGCAGTTATCGCACGCGTCTCGATGACCAGACTCAGCAAATCTCGCAGCTCAACGACCAGTTGCTCAAGCTTCAAAGCGAGAACGAGCAGCTCAAAACCGAGCTGTCGAAGGTGCAGGGCGAGCAGAATATCCTCGCTGCGCAGAATGATGAGATGCGCAAGGCGATCGCGGAGTTCAAGGCCACCGGCAAGTTGCCGGTGATCCCGCCGCCGCCGAAATAACTTGCGACGGAGGTGATCCACGTATGACCGCAGGCAACGGCAAAGAGGAATTCGGCTCGAGCTCCAGTGCTTATGACGTCCTCGCCGGGCACGATCTCACCGGCCGCACGATTGTAGTCACCGGCGCCAGCACCGGCATCGGCGAATGGACTGCAAGAGCGCTCGCGAGCGCGGGTGCGCGCGTCATCTTCGCGTGCCGGCAGTCGGCGAGCGGAGAAGCCGCCGTCGCGCGGGCGCGCCAACTGCATCCCAGATGCAAAGCCGAGTTCGCCGAGCTCGACCTCGCATCGTTCCCGAGTATCACGCGCTTCGCGGAGCGCCTGAATGCCGAGCGGATCGATGACCTCATTTGCAACGCGGGCCTTTTGCAAACGACCTTTGCCCAGACTGAAGAAGGCTTCGAGCGAATGGTGGGCGTTTGTCATATCGGTCACTTTTTACTCGGACGATTGCTGATGCCGCGGATGCTCAAGTGCGCCACGCCGCGAGTCGTCATGGTGTCGAGCCTAAGCCATAAATCGCCGGCGAAGCTTGATTTCGATCGGTTGCCGATGACGCGCGAAAATTTTCGAGGCATGACCGCATACGGTCAGGCAAAGTTGTGCAACGTGCTGATGGCGAAGTCGCTGCAATCGCGCTACGGCAGCCGCGGTCTGGTCGCATGCTCACTGCACCCCGGCACAATGGTCACGACTGATATTGCCCGTAGCTCCGGGTTATTCAGCGCAATAATGAAACTCGTGAGTCCCTTTACAAAGAGTCCAGTCCAGGGCGCGGCGACCAGTGTCTATGCGACCGTCCATGAACCGGCGTCGGACCTGGCCGGACAATACTTGCAGGACTGTCGCGTCAAGCCGTCCAGCGCAGAATCGAACGACCCAGCTGTCGCAGAACGTTTGTGGGCAGCGAGCGAACAGTGGATCACGCCAGCGTCCGCGCCCGCTTGGCCGTAACGCTCAGACGCCTGCGCGCCGGGCGGCAGGGGTGACCCCTGCACCCAGTATTAAAAAGTGCGCGGGCGCCAATAGACGCTTACTTCTCGCCCTCCGGCTTCAGCATGTAGCGCTGCCATTCTTGCAGGAAACCAAGCGCGCGCATGTCCGGCATCCGGTCCAGGTAAACTTCGCCCTTCAGGTGATCGGTCTCGTGCTGAATCACGCGCGCATGGAAATCCGACGCGACGATCTCGACCGGATCTGCATTTCTGTCGAGCGCCGTCACGCGCAGTTGCTTGAAGCGCGGAACGCGGCCGCGAAGCTCAGGCACACTGAGACATCCCTCCCAATCTTCGACGAATGATTTATCGAGGATCGTCACGACCGGATTGACCAGCACCGTCAGCGGCACGTCGGGCACTTCGGAATGCCGCGGATGATTATGCACCTCGAGCACCGCCAGCTGGATCGGCAGATGCACCTGCGGGGCGGCGAGGCCAACGCCGTTGTACTCGTACATCGTCTCGACCATGTCGTCGATCAGCTGCTGAAACTCCTTGGTTTTGATCCGAGCGACAGGCACCGGGCTGGCCGCGGTCCGCAGCGATGGAAATCCGAGACGTGCAACTTTCAAAATCATCGCATAACCTCTCTTCGCTGTGCGTTTGAGCAGAAAACCGATTGTAGCGATGGCCTGCTCTCGCATACATTATAGCGGCACTTGGTAGTCGATGAGTGACCGCAGAAATTATTTCCTGACGCCGCGCCGTGCCGTAGCGGCGTTTGCCATCACTTTGCTATTCGCGTTCGCCGCGTCGTGGACACTTCCCGGCGGCGGTGCGGCGGCTCAATCGGGACCGGCGCCAAAGCCGCCGCGCCATCTGCTCGCGACGCGAAATTCAATTGTCTATCCGCTGGAATTGCCACCTGCGACAATGGGCGTCTCGAGGCCGTCGCGACCGCTGCGGGTTGCCGACCCCGCCGCCTACCTTCGGCGCAAGGCTGCGCTCGACAGCGGCGTCACGATTCCCGGCCTTCCCTCGCTCACGACTCTCGCACTTACCACCATGCCGTCCTTTTCGACGAATTTCGCCGGCCTGGGATTTCCCGACTCGCAGTGCGGCGCCGACTGCGAGCCGCCCGACACCCAGGTGGCGGCGGGACCGAATAATATTTTCGAAGTGATCAACATCGTCGGGAAAATCTACGACAAGCGCGGCAACACCGTGCTGGCCACGTTCAACCTCAACCATCTTTTCAATCAGAACATCGACCTTTTCTCGAGCGATCCGAGAATCGAGTACGACACCCTTTCGGGGCGATGGTTTGTCTCGTTCCTGATTCTCGACACGACCGATATCAGCACTGCGCAAAATGGTTTTTTCGAACTTGCGGTCTCGAAAGACTCGAACCCGCTCGACGGCTTCTTCATCTATTCCGTTGAAACACCCGGCGACTTTCCGGATCAGCCGTCGCTCGGATTCAACGACGACAAGGTCGCGACCGGCGGCAATTCATTTTCGTGCAATCCCGATTGCCTCGACGGGCCTTACGAAGGCAACGAGTTCCTGATCTGGAACAAGAGCGAGCTTCTGGCCGGCGCTGCGACGATAGATACGGATTTCAATCCGCCGGCCGAGGACGAATCTAATTTTCCGATTATCCCGGCCAAGAGCCGATCGTCGACCTCGACGCTCTGGATGGTCTCGGCATTCGGCACTGAATCGCTGACAACACTGGATGAACTGAACATCTGGGCAGTCACTGGCGTTCCCGGCGTCGGCTTCGGCAGCACCGCTATCGATACGGTCGCGGCGATCGCTGATTTCGTCGATCCGCCGAGTGCGATGCAGAAGAACGGGGGCAGCGTCACGATTGACACCGGGGATCAGCGGCTGCTGGACGCGGCGTATCGCGACGGACAGTTGTGGGCGTCGGGCAACGACGGGTGCAAACCAACGGGCGACTTCTTCCAGCGCGCCTGCCTTCAATACTTCGAAGTGCTGACGGGCGGTACCAACCCGGTTGTGAATCAGGATTTCTCGTTTGGCCAGAAGAATCTCTACGACTACTACCCCTCAACCGATCTCGACAGTTCCGACGACTTGATTACATCGTTCACCCAATCATCGTCGACTGAGTTCGCGTCGGCATTCGTCGATGCGCGCCTGGCGGGCGACGCGAAGAACACGCTCGGAACGCCGCTGCTCTTCCAGGCCGGGGCCAAGGCGTACAACGGAACGCGGTGGGGCGATTACTCGAGCGCAGGCGTCGACCCCAGCGATCAGACTGCGGTTTGGGTGGCGGCGGAAATCCCGACGAGCAATGCGATCGGGCTGAATTGGGGCACGTGGATCGCAGAGGCGCGCGTGCTTGGAACTGCGACTCCGACGGCGACGGCGACTGCGACCGCCTCGCCGACAGCAACCGCAACGGCGACTGCGACGGACACTGCAACGGCGACAACGTCGGCGACTCCGACCACGTCGGCGACCCCTACCCCGTCCGACACACCAACCGCGACCGCATCCGGAACCCCGACTGTCAGCGCCACTCCAACTGCGACCGACACCACCGGCGTTACTCCGACGCCGACGGAGACTGCGACCGTTACGGCGACGCCGACCGCGACTGCCACCGCCACTGAGACCGCGACGCCGACTGCGACGCCCACGCCGCCGTTCGGAACGTTGAGCGTCTCGGGCAACCTGAGTTTCGGCAAGGCGAAGGTCAACTCAATCAAAAGCAAGAGCATCAAGGTGAAGAACAGCGGCAAGGCCCCGCTTCAGGTGACGATCGGAGCCCTGCTGCCACCGTTCACGGTGACCGCGGGCAGCGGCACTTTCGATCTGCAAAAAGGCAAGACCGAAAAAGTAACGGTGCAATTCAGACCGACCTCGACTGGCGCCACGCCGTCACAAGTCCTGAGCATCACCAGCGACGACCCCAAGCATCCGTCGCGCAACGTGAACGCCACCGGCACAGGAAAGTAGTCACCGCGCGCGGGCGCGCGCCGGCTCCGCATCCGCCATGCCCACTCACGCCGTAGTTATCGGCGGCAGCCTTGCCGGACTATGCGCCGGCCGCGTGCTTAGTGAATTCTTCGACCGAGTCACTATCGTCGAGCGCGACAGTTTTCCCGACGGCGTAGCCGACCGCGCCGGCGTACCGCACAGCCGCCAGTATCACTACCTGATGCTGCGCGGGCGCCGCGAGTTCGCACGCCTGTTCGACGGGCTCGACTCGATGCTGATCGAGCGTGGCGCGCCGGTGCGCGAGCCGGGGGTCAATCTCGCGGTGCTCGCGGCCGCAGGATGGACACAGCCTCGACGCGAATTCCGATTGCCGGGAATACAACCGACTCGCGCGCTGATCGAGTCATCGATCCGCGAACTCGTTCGCAAACTCCCGCGCGTCGAAATCCTCGAGCGCACCGAAGTCACGGCGTTGACGGCGACCACGACGAACAGCGCGATGCGATGCACCGGCGTCGAGATACGTTCACGCGACGGCAATGCGCGCGGTCCTGCAATCTCGGCGGACCTGGTCGTCGATGCGAGTGGCGGCACGTCGCGCGCCGACGCGTGGCTCAAGAGACTTGGCCTCGAGCCGCCCGACGAAACCATCGTCGACGGCGACTACGGCTACGTTTCGCGATGGTACCGGATGCGCGACGGCGCGCAGTGGCCGGCGGATTGGTGGTGGACACTCGGCGCCAACCTCGGTCCCAAGCCGCCCACGCACATGATCGTCACGATACTCACGCAGTACGAAAATGGCCGATGGTCGCTCTCGATGGCGGGACTCAACGGACACTATCCGCCTGACGAGGACGATGGTCTCGCCGAACTGCTGCCGCGTCTGCGCTCACCGGTTATTGCGGAAATGTTGAAGCTGATGGAACCGACGTCGGCATTTTTCTCGAGTCGCGCTACGCGCAACCGATGGCGTCATTACGAGCGATGGCGCGCGCGGCTCGACGGCTTCATTGCGATCGGCGATTCGGCCGCGGTGTACAATCCAACGGCCGGCCAGGGGATGAGCGTGGTTGCGGTGAGCGCGAATGCGCTCCGCGATTGCATTCAGAAGCATGGCGCGTCGAGTCCGCAGCTTGCGCCGCGCTTCTTTTCGGCGATGGCCGCTGCGCAGCGCGATCCGTGGCGAATCTCAGTCGGCAACGATCTGCGTCTGCCGGGCACCGAAGGCCGCCGGCTGTGGTCGCTCAGACTGCTCAACTGGTATCGCGATCGCGTCGCGCAAGCGGCGGCGTCAGATCCAGTGGTGCGCCATCAGATGGAAGACGTCTTTCAAATGGTCAAGCCACTCTCAGCGCTGCACGAGCGCGCGATCCTGAGCCGCGTAGCGCTAGCGCAAATTCGCGGAACTGCCAGTGCTACGTCCTCGCCAATGCCACCGCCGATGCCCGACTAGGGATCAGTCGTGGTTCTGATTCACATCCCGTTTTTGGCCGGCCGGCATGCATACCTCCATCACGCGGGCGGCAACGTGCGGGTGCGACTGAAAGGGAGAATGTAGCTATTTGCAATGGACTCCGGTTCTATGAAGAGCGCAGGGGTGAAGAACAAAGGAGGAGAAGAATGCGACGACTAATTGTGGTGCTGGCTCTCGGAGTCATGGGATGCACGAATCCGTCGACGCCGGCGGGCTACGTCGGCTACGTCACCAAGCATCCGTACACGATGCCGGCAAAATTCTACGAGCTTCAAACGGGGCCGACCTCAACCGGGCTTGGCTGGATGCTCCAGGTGACCAATATTTCGGTGACTCCTAACACCAGCACGGAACAGTTTGTCGGGCCGACTGCGGTACTCGCCAAGGACAATCTGCATATCGAGTTCCAGGCGCATCTGCTGTGGAAGGTGGAACCGGCGAACGTCAGGGAGTTCGTCGAAAAATACGGCGAGACCGGCGAGAACCCACTCATCAACGCGTACGACAACTTCATCAAGGAGCCGTTCAGGACCTACACGCGCGACGAGGTTCAGAAATACGACGGGCTCGATATCAAGGATAACATCGATACTATCGGATCGGCGGTGCAGGATCGGATTTTAGCGCTAACCAAGGGGACGCCGTTTACGATTATCAGCGTCGTGATCGGCAACATCCAATATCCAGAAACCGTGGCGCAGTCGGTCGCTAACAAACTCGCGGCGACGCAGGTGCTAGAGCAGACGACGATCGAAATCCAGACCGCCAAGGCGAAGGCGCAAATTAGAGAGGCTGAGGCGGAAGGCGTCGCCAAGGCGATGGACACAATCAATCAGAAACTGACGCCGCTATACGTTCAGTACGAAGCGATCCAGGCGCAGCAGAAGATGGTCAACTCGCCCAACCACACCGAGATATATATTCCGGTAGGTCCGATGGGTGTGCCGGTCGTCGGCACGATGAAGATGGGCCAGCAGGGTAATCAATAAGAGCGGGCAACCTAGTCCCTGACCCCTTCCCGATTGTTGCAGCCGCCTAACGATCCTTGAGGGCTACGGCGGGGAAATAAATTCCTTGAGGCTGGCGCACCCACCATGCGCCAGTCGCTTTTTTTTCTTCGGGCGTGGAGTAGCGATAGTCGTAGAGCAAAGCCCTGACGTAGAGCGGCGGTTTGTGTGGAAAGGGATTAGTCTCGAGCAAGGCAGTCACCGCCGGTGAATTTTCCAGGAGTCGGCGGAGGAACTGCGAGAACCACGGATTATCGGATGCAGTGCCCAGCGCGGCGAACCACATCTGCCAGTCGAGCCGCGGCTGATGCGGTTGGTTCCACCGCGGGCGCCGCATTACGTTGCCCGGTTTGTATTTGAACTCGTATTCCCGCCAGTCAACGCCATCGTCCGAACCTTGGACGACTATTTCCGGTAGCTTGGTAGTCATCACCGCGAACAGGCCGTAGGTGTTGACGATATGCAGCGGCTCGATTTCAGCGGTGACCCACGCGCCTAGAGGAGAGAGTCGGCGGTTGAGGACCTCATTCAGCTGGATGAGGCCGGTGAACAAGATCAACAGCGCAATCGGGCAGACGGCTACTGAGACGAGCTTGGGCGGCTCGCTGTCGCGGACATAGCTTTGCACAAAACTGGTCACGCGATTCGGAAGAGTTCTGCGCAGCGCGGTGTCGTCGAACAGCACGAGGCACAATGCCATCGTAAGAAGATTGAAAAATGTGTAGTTGCCGGTGAGAAGGATCACGACCTGAAGGAACAAGATGCCGAAGGCTGCGATGACTCTCAGCCTGCGCGGGAAGAAAATCAGAAACGGCAGTACGAGTTCGATCAAGAAAGTCGCCAGCGTCGCAGCCGTGAGGACTACATGCGGCAGATGATGCGCGTACCAGGCAAGCACTGTCGGCAGCGGCTCGGTCTGAAAGTAGTAGGAAAGCGCGGATAGATTGGCCCACGTGGGATCGCCGCTCAGGAGTTTGACGGCGCCCGAAAGAAGCATGAAGCGAAAGAGAAGATATCGCAGCAACCAGATGCCCGGCCTGGTCGCGAAGCTCAGGATCAGCGCCAGGAAGCCTGCTTCGAGCAAAAGCAGATCCCACTGAAAGCCCATGAACTCCTGGCCGGCGTAAAAGAGCGAGAGATAAAGCACGTACAGAAAAAACAAACTCAAGCGCGGGATGATGTCGAGGATCAGGAGCAGAGAAAGCGCGGCTCCCGACCAGCATGCGGCCTGAATCGCAAAGTCGCTTTGATCGAGCCAGAACACCATCGGGACTTGGCGGTAAGCGTCTGAGCCAAGCTGGCTGCGGGCGGCGTCGGCAAATTCGGATAGGGGCAGGATTCCGTGGCTGCCGATCAATCCCAGCGCCTGCACGCCGAATGATAGGAAGGCGATGAAATAGATCAGACCTATTGCTCGCAGAAACAGCCACGCGACCAGGTCGAAGCGCGGCGGCTCATAGTCGCGTCCCCACAACCAGATGCACGGGCGGTAAAGCGCGGCGCGATTCGAAGCGACGAACGCGTACATGCCCTCGGCGATCGCGGCGAAGCCGGGACCGTGGCGATAGAGCGAGAGCCAGAAGCCTTTGCCGCCGGCGTGACTCAGTGTAAGCAGCGCGGCTTCAGCGCCGCTCGCGATTCTGCCGTCGACTGCTACGTATTGGACGGCGCGCTGGAACGATGCGACAGGAATTTCGGGAAACTGTTTGGCGACTTGCTGGTAAGGCGCGTAGGCGACGCGATCGCCGGTGAGTCTCCGCCAATATTGAATCCAGTAAAGGCAGAAGCCGCAATCGCCGTCGTAGATCAGGAGCGGCAACTGTCGAGCGGTGGCCGATTGCATAGCTCCAGATTATGCCTGAAGCGCGAAAGAAGGACGCTAGTTGGTCTGGAGTCCGGCGGTCTTTTGGCGGATCAGGCTGACTAGCTTGTCGTAGCCGTCGGTGTTGAGGACGCGGTTGAACTGGTTGCGGTAGTTGGCGATTACGCTGATGGCGTCAATTGTGATGTCGTAGATTTTCCACTCGTTGCCGTCGCGGCGCATCATGTAGTTGACCGGAATCGGATCCTTCCGGTCCTGCAAGACGACGGTGCTGTAGACCTCGGCGTAGTCGGGGCCGTCGGTGGTCTGCTTGGTGAATTGAATCATCGAGGACTGGATCTGCTGGTTAATCTTCTCGACCGAATACGATTCGATGCGCGAGAGGTAGGCGTCCTCGATGAAGGTCGTGAACAATGGCACGAACTCGGTTTGCTGTGCGGGAGTGAGAGTCTTCCAATGATAGCCGATCGCGGATTTCGACATCTCGGCAAAATCGAAGTGGCTCTCGGCAATCGAACGAAGCTTACTCTCGCGATCAGCCGCGGAAATCTGCCGATCTTTGAACACCACGATCGACTGATCGATGATCGATTTCACCGACGCGGTCGCGTCGTTGGACGAATACGACGCCGGCATCGAGACCTGAGCGGCGGCCGGAGCGGCAAACGCGAACATGACGACCGCGCTGAGCGCGACTGTGCTTACATTCAATTTCAATTGCGCCAACATCCGAGAAAAAGTTCAGCGAGAAAAATTCAGTTTGGCAGCGTGGTACCGTTCTTGAATTGCTTGCGGTCGTCCTCGTCGCCGTCGGACGGTTTGCGCAAGCAACTTTCCGCGAGCCATCGATTGGTCACCGTATCGGTGAGCGCGGTGCCGCCGGTATCAACGGCCCAGGTGCGGCTGTTGATCGTAGTCTGATTGAAGATCCTGCCGCAGCTTCTGCAGGTGAAGGCGAGGCGCGAGCCGCCGCCCGGAGCGATCGATTCGATGGTGCGAACTTTCCAGTCGTGCGTTCTCCACGGCGTCAACCCTTCATCGCGCATATAAACTCCTGACTGATCTATTCAACTGATTACGCAGTGCCGTTGCTGCTGCGTTTGGCGGGTGCGCGACGTTTGCGTTCACCGCGATACTTCTGTGCACCGGGCTCCTGCTGTGGACGGTATGGATCGACGTGAATCTTGCGGCCCTCGAGGTCGGTGCCGCTGAAGTAGGCGGCGGCGTTGATTGCGTCCTCGACTTCGACCATTTCGACGAAACCGAAGCCGCGGGATTTGCCCGTCGCTTTGTCGGTGATGACGAGAGCGCCGCCGACGCGGCCGATTTTGGAGAACAGCGCCTTCAGATTATCGCCCGTAACTGACTCGGCGAGATTACCTACATATATTCTGGGCACCGGGCCTCCTTGTGCGATGTGCAGACGCCTTTCGTCTCCCGGGACGGGAGTGCGAAGACATACTGAAAAGATTGGAGCGAAAGCGAACTCGGAGAGATCGCTACTCCCGAAAACAACTGAGCGGGCATCGAGTGCCCGCCCAGTCTCAGATCAAATTACCAGCGGCCGCCGCCTCCGCCGCCGCGATTGTCGCCACCGCCGCGCCGGTTGCCGCCGCCACCACCGCCGCCACCGAAGGACGACTCGCGGGGCTTGGCCTCGCTGACCTTGATGTTTCTGCCCTTCAGATCGGTATCATTCAGGGTCTGAATTGCCTTGGAAGCCTCTTCCGCATTCGACATCTCGACGAAGCCGAAGCCCTTCGATTGTCCGGAAAATTTATCCGTGATTACCGCCACGCTCTGAACCTGGCCAGCCTGTGAAAACAGTTCTTCCAGATCGCTGTTGGAGACCGAGTAGGCCAGATTGCCTACGTACAATTTGCTGGGCATTTTTGCCCTCCGTAAGTATTTGCCAGGAAGCTCTCGTACAGAAAACCCTGGGCTAATTCCCTGGGCTTAGAGAAAGGAACAATCCGAGCGTTAGACCAGCAGGATACGCTAATTGCGTTTGCGAAGATAGAGGGGGTGCAAACTCGCTGCCCAGCCATTATTTACGCCCTCTGGCGTTCGATTCGAGGCCGGACCGCAACTGCGATCCGGCCGGTGGCGCGGTGGCTTCGTCGATCAAAGCCCGAAGAAGAGATTGATGCCCGGCGACGGCGGCGGCGGATAGTAACCCGGCGGATAGTCGCCGTACTCGTAGGGGTCCGGTTCATAGTAGTAGTCAGGCGCCGGCGCGTAATAGTAGTCAGGCGCCGAATAGACGACGTCCGGTCCGCGACGATAGCCGCGGTCGTGGTCGTCATGGCGCTCCTCGTGGCCGCGGCCACGGTCGCCGTTGTCGTGATGGGCCGCCTGCGCCGACCCAAAGGCAAAGGCGCCAACCAGGATTCCGAGTGCGGCGGCGCGGGCGACCTTGCCGAATTTCGCAAGGGTGGTGCGTGGATGCTTGCTATGCGTCGAGGTTCTCATGTGATGAATCTCCGTCGTGCCAGTGACTGCCGGTCTCTAGCTGTCCTTGCTGACGACTCTTTTGGCCTCGGTTCGCGCCTTGCTGCGAAACATCGAGTCAGCGATCTTCTTCTGCGAGTCCGACATGCTGTTGTAGAGATCCTCGAAGGCCGGGATGAACTTCTTCATTCCATCTTCGTGCGCGTCGATCACTTCTGCGTATGACTTGACCACGTCAACCGCGGTCATCGACTTCGCGTCGGCGGCGCGCTGCTTCTCAAGGTCCGCCATTTTCTGCGCGTTATCGCGCATCACCTGGGCGAGCGCGTCCCACTGGGCTTTCTGAGTGTCGGTGATCTTGAGCCTTCGGTGCAGCTCCCGGATACGCATCTCGACCGACGCGTTGGCTGGAGAATCCGGCGCGGTGGCCGACGCCATCTCCTGATGAGAAGACGGTTGTGCACTCTGCTCACTGGATGACGCCGCAAACAACGGGCTGGCTAGAAAGATTGCGCCGAGAAGAGTTGCGGCTGCGGCAGTTGCGCGCGCGCCTGAACGGTTGCATGGGATCATAATTGGTACCCCTGTAGGATGGTTACGATTGTTCCCTCATCGAGGGCTCGACACCTACTATCAGCAATTTCCGGGCCGATAAAATCGAAAGGAAATTTCGCGACAAAATCGCGAGGAGCCAATTTCGAGGTGTGAAACCTCGGGAGTTTTTACACAGTTGCGGCAGATGAGCCGCGCGGCGCGCGAACGCTAGCCGCAGTTCCCCATCGGGCTGCGCACTTTTGCTTTGCCGCCGGGCGCGGGATTGCAGGTGGGCGGCGCAATATCGCTACCCTCGGCGGCGGAACCGTTGGTCGCTTCGGCGGAAACGGTACTGCCCGCAGACTCGCATGTCGCAGACGCCAGGCTGTTGGCGCCCTTGGCATTCGATGAAGCTTTGCAAATGTTCTGGACTGCCGAATCGGCTTCTGCGCCCGAGCCGCTCGCGGTCGCATTCGCTTTCCCACCTCCAACCAATTCCACCACCGAAATGGCAGTGGCTCCTTGACTCGCCTTAGCGGTGGCGCTGCCTGCGTTGCCGTTGCCAAGCGAGCCGGTGGAGAGAACATCGGCCGCCGCAGTCGAATCCGCGGACGCGGTGGATTTGGCGGCGCCACCGTTGGCACTCGTTATGGTCGATTGGGCGGACGCATTCGGGCCCTTCGCGGTAGCGCTGGCCCCGCCGGTGAGCGACACGTTGATCTTCGCGAGACTCCCGAGTCCGGATGCGGTTGCCTTGCCAAAGCCTGCAGACACGTCGGCATCTGCCTCGCCCTGAGCTGTAGCTTTCGTGGTGACGGTGGCGCCATTTCCCGCGATGCCGTGGGCGAAGCCAAGACTGGAAGCATTGGCGGTCGCCTTGTTCGGTCCGGCACCGAAGACACTGGTCTCACATTCGGTGCCGTCGCCGCTAACGTTGGTTACAGGGGCCGAAGTCGATTTGCATGAGACGGAATCGCCGCCGGCCGTCGCGGGACTGACTGGCAGCACGAACGCGATCGCACCCGCGAGCAACATCGTCGCTGTGATTCTTCCTCTCATCACTGTGAATCCTCCGCGAATTATTGAAAACCTACGCGGCAGTTGGGCTGAGCGCAATGTCGGTGAGGAAGATCGAAGCAGAGTCGGCGAGATGTTGGGTCAAAATTGTACCAAACGCTTCAGATCGGCTTTTACGCAGCGACCGACCGAGCCGGAGTTGGATTTGGCCTTAGACTTCCGGTCGGCCAGCTGATCGGCGGCGGGCAACGGCGGCAATTCGGATCTGATCGACAACAATCCGGGCTGCGACGGCGACCTCTGGTTCAACAACGCATTCGGCGACTCGAGCCAGACCTGCATCCAGTGATCGCGCGATCACCTATACCGGTGGCCGACGGGATCTGCGGGCGCAATTCCCTGACGACACCTTTGGCAGATCGATGTCGAAGGTCTTGCCGGTTTCCTTGGTGACGGGGCCAACTTCGATTTCTGGCGCTGTTTCAGTTTGCCGGAACCGCCGCGGGGGCGGCAGCGGGCTTAACAGGTTGATCCGAGGCGGGAGGGCTTGGGCTTCGAGGAATGAGCGCCACCTGTTGGCAATTTAACACTTGATTCTGATGGTACTCGTACCCTGAGAAACCAAAAAGAGCACTGTCCGCAAGCGCAGACCAATGAGTGCTCATGCACTGATTGTAAGTGTCAGCCTGCCCTTGAGTCATCGGGGGCTGTTGCATTTCGCTGCATCCAATCAGAGCGATGGCTACCGCGGCTGCACCCGCGATCAACAACTTGCGCATTCACGTTCGTCCCCTTCATCGATTTCGGTTGTCATTGTTCCGAGCGGTAAAGCGATGCAGGCACAAGAGAAGCAACCCGGCCATGGCTGTCTGCTTCACGCGAGCACAATAACCGCGGGTTAGCGGCACGGCAACAAGCGGAGTCGCGGGCTCGTGTCAGTGTTCGAGGGGGATTGCGAACTCGAAGGTGGCGCCGCGGTCGGGATTTTGTTTTGCAGAGATGCGGCCGCCGTGATTCTCGATGATCGATTTCACGATGACGAGGCCCATACCCATCCCGGTGGGCTTGGTGGTGAAGAATGGATCGAACAGGCGCGGCATGATCTTGTCGTCGATGCCCTTGCCCGAATCGCAAACAGCAACGTGGATGTCATTGGGTTCGACGCGACCGGCGCGGAGAGCGACTTTGCGCGGTCCGTCACTGTCGCAGACTGCGTCGAATGCGTTGAGGACCAAATTCAGCACGGCCTGCGTCAGGTGGTTCTTGTCGCCGCGCACGGAAGGCAACGAGTCAGCCAGCTCGATCGACAACGCGATATCTCTCATACGCGCGTCGGCGCTCACGATGCGATGGACGTCGAGCAGAAGCTCCTTGACGTTGACGGACGCGTCGGTGGCCGCGCCGCGCTGAAACATCGCGCGGACATCCTTGACGATAGCGACTGCGCGCGCGTCGTCGCGGATGATGTCGTCGAGAGCGGCGTCGACTTCGGCGAGGTCGGGGGTTTTGGACGTGAGCAGACGGCGGGCAGCGCGTGCGTTGTTGAGAATCGCGCCCAGCGGCTGATTCAGTTCATGCGCGAGAGAAGCGGTGAGCTCGCCCATCGTGACCACTTGCGAAACCTGGCGCAATTCCTCGGACAGGCGGCGAACTTCGGCTTCGACGCGTTTTCGTTCGAGCGCGTTGCCGAATATTTCGGCGACCAGCCTTAAGCGCTGAACTTCTTTTGGCGACCAGTCTCGCTGAGTGAAGATGGCGCCGAAGAGTAGTGCGCCGACGACCACGCCGCCGATCCTGACCGGAATCGTAACGTTGGATTTCGTTCCCGCGCGTCGGGAAGAGGCCACATCCGTGAAGGCTTCCGGAGGAAGATCCTCGAGATGCGGTAATACGACCATTTCACCCGCGAGCACCTTGCCGGTTAGCCACGGATATCCTACGGCCGCGTTGGTCCTGACGCCTCGTTCCGCAGCACTCACGCCCTCTCGCGCCCATTGATGAGTGGCGTATAGGCCTCCGTCGGCGGGGTCGATTTGCAAGACGGTGCTGCGATCGACGCCCATCGCGAGCACGACCCGTTCGAGCCACCGCTCGATTTCGTTGTCAATTTCCTCGACCGGCACGCGGACGAAGGAGGCGGACAAATCGCTCAGCAGCTTTTCGAAGTCGACTTCGGTAGTCGTGGGGGCAGAAGAAACCGATCCTGGACTCATCGACCGTGGTTATATGTCGAGCGATCTCGTGAGAAAAGGGCGGAGCGGTGAAATTTCGAATGAACGCTCGCTTCGATCCAGTCATCCGGCGTTCGCGTCGACGGGTAGCGCAAACTCGAGCGTCGCGCCGCGATCGGGATTCTGTTTTGCCGAGATGCGGCCGCCGTGATTCTCGACGATCGATTTCACGATGACGAGTCCCATGCCCATCCCGGTTGGCTTGGTGGTGAAGAACGGATCGAACAGCCGCGGCATCACTTTCGGATCGATGCCCTTGCCGGAGTCGCGGACCGCGACGTGGACGTCGCCGGAATCCTCCACACGCGCGCGCAGAGCGACTTCGCGCGGTCCGTCGCTCTCGCAGACCGCGTCGAATGCGTTCAACACCAGGTTCAGGACGGCCTGAGTGAGGTGCGTCTTGTCGCCGTGCACCGACGGCAGTGAATCGGGGACTTCCATCGACAGAGTGATCTTTTTGATTCGTGCGTCGGCGCTCACGATGCGATTGACGTCGAGCAGAAGGTCCTTGACGTCGACCGGCGCGGTCTTCGTCTCGCCGCGCTTGAACATCGCACGCACGTTGCGGACGATTTCGACGGCGCGAGCGTCGTCACGGATGATGTCGTCCATCGCGCTGTCGATTTCAGACAGGTCGGGAGTTTTGGACGCGAGCAGACGCCTGACGGCGCGCGCATTGTTAAGGATCGCACCGAGCGGCTGGTTCAGCTCGTGCGCGAGCGACGCGGTCATCTCGCCCATCGTCACGACTTGCGAGACCTGGCGCAATTCTTCGGAGAGGCGGCGGATTTCGGCTTCAACCCGCTTTCGTTCGAGCGCGTTGCCGAATATTTCGGCGACCAGTCTCAGTCGCTGGATCTCTTTCTCTGACCACATTCTCTCGGTAAGAAGCGCGCCGAAGAGCAGCGCGCCGACCACTACTCCCCCAATTCTCAGCGGAATTGTAACGTTTGATTTGTTGCCGTCGCGTCGGAAGCTGTCTCGATCCTGGGCGGCTTCGGGAGGGAGATCCCCAAGCCGCGAGATCACGACGACTTCGCCCGATAGCACCTTGGCGATCAGCCATGGATAAGAGCCGGTTTCGTTTACCCTGCTGCCTCCGCTCTCGGGAGCGGGCAAGCCCTCCCGAGCCCATTGGTGCGTCGGGTAAATGAGTCCGTCGGTGAAATCCACTTGCGCGACGGTGCTGCGATCGACATCCATCGCGAGCACAACACGCTCGAGCCATCGGTCTATTTCGCGATCGATCTGCTCAACCGGTACCCGGACGAAAGTCGCGGACAAATCGCTGAGGAGCTGCTCGAAGTCCACCACTTCGGAGCTTTGCACAGATCCTTTGGCCGATGCAGAGGACCTCATACATCAGAGCGATCTGATTTGGACAGCGCGATGGCACGGCCGATCGCGTCGAGCAGGGGTTTTTCGTCGAACGGTTTATAAAGGACGGCGATCGCGTCGGATTTCTCGGCCAACGTGCGCGTGCGGCTATCGGTGCGGCCGGTGATCAGGATCGTTGGCAGGCCACGTCCCGAGCGTTTCAGAACTTCGCACATCTCGATTCCCGTCATTCCAGGCATGTCGATGTCGACTATCATGCACGCGTTCGATGTCGGAGTCTCGCCGGCAAGCAATGCGGATGGACCGGCGAAAGTCTGGACCTGAAAGCCCGAGGCGGAAACGAGCCTCTTCAACGAGCGAAGGACGGAGGGATCGTCGTCGACCACGAGGACGGTGGGCGGCGAGATCGGATCGACGGCGTTCGATTCGAGAACCTTCGACCCGGCGCCTCTCGAAGTTCGAGCGGAGCGACCGGTCGGCTGCTTTTTCGCCAAGCTGTTTGCGGTTCTCATTTCGGATTTGTTTTTTTGACTCCCCATTCGGTCAGAAAAGTATCCGGCAGACGGACGCCTGCATTGATTTTGTTACGAACGTGTGACGCGGCGCTATTGGACTAAAGTCCAATACCGAGGGCCTAGCGCTCGGCCATGATGGCGTGGACGGCGGCCGGTCGGGGGAGGTCGGCCGCCGCCTCGCCATTGGCAGCCGCATCCGGGCTGCCGAGAAGTGCAAGGTTCGCGCGCGCCGGTTGATAGTCCGGCAGGTCGCGCACCAGGTCGCGCCATATCAGCGACGCACGCGCGATGTTTCCCTGGCCGGCATAGATCACGCCAAGCAGATTGCGCGCGTCGGGTTGATCCGGATTCAAGAGCAGCGACGCGAGCGTCTCGTGCTCCGCATCGGCGAGCATCCCGCTGCGCTGCTCAGCGAGAGCAAGATTGTAATGCGTTTCCGGATGATCGTCGCCGAGGAGAACGGCGGTTCGGAGACTGTCGGTCGCGGCGCCGAGGTCGCCCTGCTCAAGCTGGGCCAATCCCAGGTTCAGAAACAAGTCCCAGGCTTTCAGCCCCAGCGCTTTCGCCTGGCGATACTCGCGAAGCTCGGAGGTGCGGTCGCCGAGCATTCCGAACGCGAACCCGAGATGGTAGTGCGCGAGCGCGTCCTGGGGATGGGCGCGCACGATATCGAGGTGGCGACGGATGGCGCCGCGGTAATCCTCGATGCCGAGGGAGTAGTCGGCGCTAACGTCGCAGACTTGCGGCTGATCGATCCCACCGGCGAGCGCGGGATTCGGAATCCAAAGAAAAAGCATCAAGGCAGCCGCCGCAACTATTGCCGAAATACGTTTCAAGGTTTCGCTCCGTCGATCACCCGCAGTCGACACTGCATCCGATCCAGCGCTTGCGTCTATTGGACGATGGTCCCATGCACTTTCGGCCAATGGACCAAGGTCCAATTGAGGGATCGAAGGCCCGCGACGCAAACTTCGAATTGCGAAGTAGCTCGGAAGGAGTAGAGGCGATGAACAGGAAGACTTCAGGACTGCTGGCGATTGTCGCAATCGCGCTTGCGGGATGCTCCGAGTCCGCGATTCAAACGCAGGCGCGATGCGAGCTGATGACCGTGCAGATTTGCTCGCGCGCCGCGGAAGCCGAGCTGAGCGGTGGCACCCTGGCGGTCGGCTATTCGTTCCAGCCGGAAGATGCGCGCGTAGTTCCTTTCGTAGTTCCCGTGATGAGACCGGACGGCGCGCTGGCCGCAGAGGTCGATTGCTACGCGAACACCAACTCGCATTCATACGCGATAGTGAAATCGGAACTGGCGATTGCGCCGACGTCGCAGGAGTCGATTGACTACCTAAGGGATCGACATATGTGCGCAGACGAAGGATCCTACGCGGCGGGAGAGCGCGGGCAGATCCAGACAGCGTCGGCGCTGCGCTAGCGTCGAGATGATGCGAGTTTGGTCCGTCGTTTGCTGACATCGACGGGTGTGGGACGAACGGCCGGGTTGCGCGGAAGTTCTGGCGCGATTTGAATAAAGTTTGCGAGCGCTAAAGCTCAGCATCATCAATATTGATGACGACCCTTCCTCTTACTTCTGCGGACAGGGTCGAAATTGCCAGCTCATTTGTTCAGCACAAGTAGAAAATGAGGGCAGTCCCGACTCACTTTGAAAGGAGCAATCTCAATGGGAACGATCCACTACCGCGCGGCTGACGTCGATGGCCTGAAGATTTCGTATCGCGAGGCCGGTCGGACCGACGCTCCGACGTTGCTGTTGTTGCACGGGTTTCCGACAGCCGGGCATATGTTTCGCGATTTGATTCCACTCCTCGACGATCGCTTTCATCTGGTGGCGCCTGACCTGCCGGGCTTTGGTCAGTCCGACCTGCCTTCGCGCCAGAAGTTCAAATACACATTCGACAACCTTGCTGAGACGATCGGGAATTTCACCGAGAAGATCGGGCTCAAGCGCTTCGCGATTTACATATTCGATTACGGCGCCCCGGTCGGCTTGAGGATTGCCCTGAAGCATCCTGAGCGCATCATCGCCATCATCTCGCAGAACGGCAACGCCTACGAGGAAGGGTTGAGCGAAGGCTGGAATCCGATTCGCGCATATTGGGAAGATCCGTCGCAAAAGAATCGCGACGCACTCCGCGGCTTCCTCAAGCCCGAGACCACCGTCATGCAATACACTCACGGCGTCTCCGACACGACGAAAGTTTCGCCCGACGGCTACTCGCTCGACAATTTCTACCTGTCCCGGCCCGGTGCGGACGAGCCGCAGCTCGACCTGTTCGGCGACTACAAGACTAACGTCGCGCTTTACCCGACCTTCCAGAAATATTTCCGAGACCACAAGCCGCCACTCCTGGCGGTATGGGGAAAGAACGACCCGTTCTTCCTGCCGGCCGGCGCGGAGGCGTTCAAGCGCGATGTTCCCGGCGCAATCGTGCGCTTCTTCGATACCGGGCACTTTGCGCTGGAGACGCACGCAGCCGAAATCGCATCGGCGATCCGCGATTTTCTTGGCGGCTAATTTCGCAAACTCAAGGCATCCTCACCTAGCGGAGGGAATCAAATGTCGCGTGAGAATGTGAGCGTTGTTTTGGTGCATGGCGCGTGGGCTGACGGATCGAGCTGGGCCAAAGTCATCGCGCCGCTCGCTGCCGAGGGCGTCGCAGTGCTCGCCGTTCCGCTGCCGCTCACTTCGTTTGCAGAGGATGCTGCGGCGGTTGAGCGCGCGCTGGAGCGAGTTCCGGGACCGGTCGTGCTTGCGGGTCATGCCTACGCCGGCGCCGTGATCGCGGCTACGCGAAACGAGAAGGTGAAGGCGCTCGTTTACGTAGCCGCCCTTGCTCCTGACGAAGGCGAGACTGTCGCCGATGTTTTCTATCGCAGCAAGCCTCATCCGCTGGCGCCGAAGTTGGCGCCGGACAGTCATGGGCTGATCTATCTGCCGCACGAGGCCTTCGCTGCGGCGTTTGCGCATAGTGCCTCCGCCGAGGAATTGGCGCTGCTCTACGCGGTTCAGCGACCGATTTCCCCCGCATGCATCTCGGTGAAGGTGAGTCGCCCGCTCTGGAAAGACCGCCCGACCTGGTTTCTCATCGCGGAGCAGGACCGCATGATCGTCCTCGACACGCAGCGCTTCATGGCGGAGCGGATGCGCGCCCGGGTACGCTCACATCCGGTAGATCACGCGCCGATCGTTACGGCGCCCGGCGTCGTCGTCGACATAATACGCGAGGCCATCGGCGAAACTGTCAGCGGCTGATCGCGAAGCAGCCGAACAGTGCTCCCGTGTCGAGATAAGAAAGCGCGTCCGAGATTTGCTCGGTGATCCCAGCGGGAGTCGAACCCGCGTTCCCGACGTGAGCGGTGGTGGGAAATGCGTCCGCGCACGTCCAAACCTAGCTGAATCGCGGGTTCCTGTTTCCGCCCGCGCACCCCTCATCCGCCCTGGCCCGAGCCCCTGGCTGTCAAATTGGCTGTCAGATTTCTTTGCGAAAGGGACGCTCGCGCAGGAGACTCGCTATGCCCCTTGGCCGAAGCGATGCTTCGAGCTGCCCTATTGAATGACGTGCGTCGCGGACTAGCTTCCACTTGCGCCTCGATTTGCTATCCGCGCTCTAGCCAGAGCTATTAGATGCCATTCGGCGACGCGACGAGGTTGTCGTTAAGGTGATGCAAGGCTGCCCGATCAACCGACGAGTCGTATTGAATTGCTTTTCCTGTGACCGTAACCTGCGAGCCGTCGGCAGAAACCGTTTGATTCTCGTTGACGATCGCGTCGATCATGTCAGGCCATTTCTCGAGGGCTATTTTTTTCAACTTGTCGCTGATCGTGGCCTCGTCGATCGCATCGGGTGAGAACGGCTCGGTGTAACTTAACTCGCCAAGGGTGGAGTAAGGCTTGCCGGCCGGGGGCGCCTGAGTGGTGACCCAAACGTGAGCAGTGTCGACGCGATGCTCGAAGGCCATTTGCTTTTCAACCTGCGCTGACCTGGCGGCCTCCAGCGCGCCGCAGCCGGAACTTGCGAGCGCCAGTCCGATAGCCAACGATGTTAGAATTTTGAATAACCGCATATTCTTCCTCTTAGATTTGTTTAGTTCCGCGATTCCGCGGAGCTCAATGAACTTGTGTTCTGGGGCAGTTCTCTTGCCGGGTGCGAGGCGATAGCGAAGCGGAGTATCGCTGAGAACATTTGAGGGTGCCGCGCGAGCATTGCGATTACTGGCCCTTGAAGCGCGGGACGGCGCGCAAAGGCAAGCATGGTCTTCGTCACAAACGCGTAGCGGCGATACTGGCGTGCGGATTCGCGCTGATACTCGAGCAGCGTCTCGCGCGACCCGCCCAATTCGAGCGCGGTTGGAAGTATCCTGCCGAGAGTGAGCGCCGAGGCGAGCGCAAGCGACAGCCCTTCGGCGGTGATCGCATCGATATAACCCGCGGCATCTCCTACCAGCGCAAAGCGGTCCGCGATCAGCGAGAGCGCTGAACGTGCCATCGGGCCGGCGCCTCGCGGACGGGAATCCACTTTTGCTCCCGCAAGGCGGGCCGAAATGGAAGGAAATCGTTCAAAGAGTTTGTCAATCGAAGCGCCATGCGCGACGCTCGCGTGGTCCCATAGGAACGCGACCCCCACGCGTAAGGGACCGACCGGAGTGACATAGGCCTCGACCCCGTCGGTGAAGTGAATTTCGACGAAGTGGCTCCACGGCTTGATTTGAAAATGCTGGCGGATCCCGAATCGCGGCGGTTCGCTCGAGGTCGCCTGCAATCCAGCCGTAGCGCGTAGGCTCGAATGAAGGCCGTCTGCTGCAGCAAGGAATCGGGCGCGCATTGGTCCCAGATCCGTTTCTGCAAACACCTGGTCCTGCTCTACACGATAGCCGCGCACGCTGGTGCGCGTGTGAATTTCCGCGCCGAGCCGACGGGCTCGATGCATCATCGCCGCGGTCAGCTCCGTTCTCCTGACGCCCAGTCCGCCCGGTGAGGGGAGTCGAGCCTCGGCCGACGCAGCGCCTTCTTGTTTGAATCGAATGCCGTTGATCGAGGCGCGACGGGCGGGATCGATTAAATCCAGCACACCCAACCGGTCGAGCGCCGATACCGCCAGCGGCATGAGGCATTCGCCGCATGCCTTGTCAGGCGGAGAGGGGTGGCGCTCGATTACGATCGCACTCAGACCGTTCATTCGCGCTGCTATTGCAACGGCGAGCCCAGCGGGTCCACCGCCGGCGACAAGCACATCGCAGTCAAGCGCCGAGGTCATCGTTACTAAGATGTCGGCGCAGACTATTTGTCTCAAAGGTCGGGAAATGAACGTCCGCGATCACAAGTCTTCGCGCGACCTTGCTGCCATTATCTGCGTGTCAAGTCTTCAACAGTCGGCGGAAATATTGGAACGCCAGATGTCCAAGAGGCATCAATAGCGCCAAGGACTGAGGAGAAATCAGGCCGACTCTTTTTACGATATACGACTCAGAGTCAACGCTCCTGGTTCTGCAATTCCTCGTCGAGCGCGCGAAGCTTTGCGAGCTTCTGATCGGTCGGAACCGGGGCATGCGGGTCTTCCTGCGAAGCCAGCTGTTTCTGATGCTCGAAAGGAAGGTCGCCGTCGATCTTGCGGAGCGCTTCTCGCGCCAGCCGCCGTACCGTCGCACTCTGATCTTTTCGCGGCCCTTTTAAGGAGCGGCGTCGCTTTCTCATTTCCAATCTCGCCCAGCGCAAATACAGCAGTCCCGCGCCCGCGTTCGTCTTCTAGCTCAGCCAGAAACTGCATGATGGGCAGCGCGCCTTGCGCGTCGCCGATTCGGCCTAGCTCCGCCACAAGATGAAGTTTTGCGATTTGCTCTGTGGATCGCAGAAACAGCATCGACGACATCGGCGCCACAGCCGCATTGGCCTCGCGTGCACCCAGGATGTCGATGGCCTTGAGCTTCACTCGCAAATCCGGGTCGGCCATCGATTCGATGAGAATAGGGTTCACTTCTGGATCTTGCAGATCACGTAACTTCGTCAACTCATCTACGCGCGCGTCGACTTCGACTGCGAGAAGCCACGGCATAGGAGATTGCTCTCGTGGCTCGCCTACAAACCCTTTGCCTAGAGCGAAGTCCGGGGCTCACGATCGTATGAGCCGATATGGTTCGAATCGGAGAACTGGAGCCCGGGCTCTCGCTCGAGGAGCCTCTTGAGTGCCTGGCGAGCCCGATGGAGCCGCACTTTGACTGTGTTCGAGGTGATCGCAAGCGATCGCGCAGTCTCGTCGGTGTCCAACTCCTCGATATCGCGCAGCAGAACGACCGAGCGGTAGATATCGGGAAGTCTCGCGATGCAGCGCCGCACGATCTGACGTGAGTCGCGCTGTTCCAGAATCGTCTGATTGGCATCCGTCCAAGTCACCGGCTCGTCGATCCACGCGCCGTCTCGGTCAAAGCGCGGCAGTAAATTCTCAATCGGCTGCTCGGCCCGGCGTCTCTTGGACCGCAATTGCACCAGCGCCGCGTTTACGACGATCCGATGAAGCCAAGTTGAGAGCATCGCTTCACCGTTGAATCTGTCGAGCGCGCGGAAGGCCGAAGCGAACGCTACCTGAACAGCGTCCTCCGCGTCGTGCTCGTTGTTAAGAAATCTGCGGGCTGTCGCCAGCATACGGCCGCCGTATCGCTGTACCACCAGCCCGAAGGCGTCCGAGTCGCCGGCGCGCAGTTGCGCGAGCAACTGTGCTTCGTCGGTCGCGGCGATCGACTTCGGCAGTTGCGGTGAATCATCTGACACGAGCGCGCGTACCAATCCCGCGCATTCTCCGAGAACGCAGCCCCGCCTAACCAAATCGCGTACCAAGGTTACGCCGTCACTGTCGGCGAAGGTCACGGCCGACAGATCGAGTTCGAGGTTGTCTCCGCCGGCAAGATGCTGATCGCATACGCCGGCCAATTCGGCCGATGAGACCTTGGTTAGCCGGCCCTCGACGATGACTCGTGTCGCGCTATGCTCACGGGGAACTACGGTGATTCTGATCATGACCTCGGTTAGAGCAAGGCACGGGCCACGACCAAGATCGCAATGATTCTGGGGACTCAGGCACTCCGAAGACCGCTAGCCGCGATGCTGGCCCGCGATATCTCGCAGATCTACTAAACCCCTTGCGTACTCCGCTGAACGCCGAGCTTTTTCATTCGGCTGCGAAGCGTGCTGGGATTGAGGTTCAGCAAGGCCGCTGCACCGTCAGATCCTTCGATTCGCCAGTTGGTTTGCATCAGAACCGCGAGTATGTGACCACGTTCCACCTGATCGATGCTTTGGGGCGAACGAGCTTCTGGACCCTTTTCCTCCGGCGCTGACCTCGGCGCGGCGGTCTCCGCGCTAGCGACGCCTGCGATATCCGGCAAAACACCGGGAGCGACCTCAAGTTCGATTCCCGGCGACAGGATTACCGCGCGCTCGATCACGTTTTCGAGCTCTCGAACATTTCCGGGCCAGCTGTAGTTCATCAGCCGTTCCATTGTCTCTCGCTGGATGCGAGTGATCTTACGCCCGATTTTCAGGCTGAAGCGGCGCACAAAGTAATGCACGAGCGGCGGAATATCTTCGCGGCGTTCGCGGAGCGGCGGCAGTTGAATTGGAAAAACGTTTAGTCGGTAGTACAAGTCCTGCCGGAAGGTTCCCTCGGAAGCAGATCGGAAAAGGTCCCGATTGGTTGCTGCGATCACGCGCACGTCAACCTTGATCAGATTCGACCCACCGACCCGTTCGAACTCGTGCTCCTGGAGAACACGCAGCAGCTTCGCCTGCAAATCCGGCGGCATGTCGCCGATCTCGTCCAGGAAGATTGTTCCGCCGTGCGCGAGCTCGAATCGGCCGATGCGGCGATCGATCGCGCCCGTGAAGGCCCCCTTCTCATGACCGAACAACTCGCTTTCGATAAGACCGACCGGAAGAGCGGCACAATTCACCTTGACCAGCGGCCGATTCCAACGCGCGCCGTTCGAGTGTACGGCGCGCGCCACCAACTCCTTGCCGGTTCCGGTTTCCCCCAGAATCAGCACCGACGAATCAGTGCTCGCGACTAGCTTTACCTTTTCGATCACCTCGGCCAGAGCCCGGCTCTGCCCCACAATCTCCTCGAAGTTGTGCGTTTCCTTGATCTCTTCAATCAGGTACGTGTTTTGAGCTTCGAGCCGCACCTTCTCGCGCTCCATGAGCACGCGGTCCGTTACATCAATAAACATGGTGCGCGTGTAACTGCCGTCGGGTGCGGGCCTCGACCAGCACTGGATCCACACGGGCTTGCCGTCGTCTTTGCGGCGCAGCTCAAGGACTGTGCCGGTGGTAGCGGTGCCGCGCTCCATTGAGTCAAGCCACTCGCCTAGGCTGCGCTGGGCCTCGGGAGTATCGGGCACCAAGGACTTCCCCGTCATCTCGGCGATCTCTTCAGGCTTAAGACCGAGAATCCTCATCGCCGTGCGGTTAGCCTCGATAAACCGGGAGTCTAGGCCCTCGTGCACGTAGGCGATCGGCGCCTCGTCGAACAGGTCGCGAAAGCGCTCCTCACTCTGTACCAACGCCTCGTTCGACCGGCGAAGTGCGTCCTCGGTGCGCAGGCGCTCCAATTCGGCGCGCGCCCGGGCAGCGAAGATTCGCATGATCGCAAGACCACGAGGTCCATCTTGCATGGGCTGCTCGGACAGGATCGCCAGGTGGCCGACGACGGTTCCGGCCGAATCGATCAGGGGAACGCCGCAATAACTCTCAACGCCCCACTGCTTAAGACCGGCGTCGGTGGGAAAGAGCTGGCAGATTCGTTCGGGATGATGAGAGGATTTGCCGTTCAAGACCGCTTCGCATGGAGTACCGTCGAGCGGGGTTTCGAAGTTTGCCTGGAAACTTCCGCGTCCCCAGACCGCGCGCGTGCGAAATCGCGAACGATCTCCAAGGAGCTCCGAGACGAAGGCGTACTGGCATTCGAGAGCTGATGCGAGGTGCTTGACCAGCGAATAGAAGAAACGATCGCCCGTTTCCGATTCCACGCCCTCGACGATCTCGCGCAGCGCCGCATCGTCGGAAGGGGTTTGAATCGTGGATTGCTTCGCACCCATCAGAGAGAAGTCGCCTCGATTGGCAAGGATCGCTAGCTCGTCGATTCTAGTGCCAATCCACCTGTATTCCAACGGTACTTATGAAACCGCGCCGCCTCAAACGCATCTAAGCTATAGAACAGTCCCCTGGTTGCGGGGGTTCCAGCGGGGGCTAATCAATTGAATCAAGCCGAAAATCATGATGACGGATGCGGGGGTCCTGAAGAGTCTTCAGGCAGCGCAGATTGCGCCTCCCGTGTCCTCATACTCGGTGGCGGGTTCGGCGGGATATATGCTGCGCTTGAACTGGAACACGCGCTGCGCGGCCGCCCTAACGTAAGCATCACACTAGTGACGCGGGACAACTACTTTCTATTCACGCCGATGCTGCATGAGGTCGCGGCGAGCGATCTTGAGATGAACACCATCATCAATCCTCTTCGGAAGCTGCTCCGGCGCGTAAAGACGTTCACTGGGAATATAGAAAAGATAAATCTCGAACGACGATGCGTTACCGTCACCCATGGCTTCGATCGTCACGTCCACGATCTTCCGTACGACCATCTGATAATCGCGCTCGGTTCGAGCACGAACTTCTTCGGACTGCCGGGGGTCCAGGATGCGGCGCTGACTATAAAGACGCTGGACGACGCGATCGAATTAAGGAACCGTTTGATCACGCATCTCGAAGAGGCGAACTCTGAATGCGCGGCCGGCGAACGGCAGCCACTGCTGACGTTCGTGGTAGTGGGTGCTGGTTTCGCCGGAGTCGAGACGTTGAGCGGAATTAATGACTTCGTGCGCGACGCAATCTGCTTTTATCCAAACCTGACGTCGGAATTTGTCCATACCATCCTTGTATCGTCTGACGCGTTCATCCTGCCGGAATTGGGCAACAAGCTCGGGGCCTACGCACAGAGAAAGCTGGCTGCCCGCGGCGTTGAGGTAATCACACGCACGCGCGTCAAGGCGGTTCGCGATGGTCTGATCGAACTCTCAGATGGGCGGACGATTCCCGCTACCACGCTGATCTGGGCAGCGGGCAACGCGCCGAATCCTCTGGTCGCAGATCTGCCTGTTCCGAAAAGCGGCGAACGTATCCTCGTCAACGAGTACCTCGAAGTTGACGGATTTCCTGGCGTCTGGGCCTTGGGCGATTGCGCGTCCATTCCCGACCGCGAGACTGGAGGATTCCATCCGCCTACCGCTCAGCATGCGATCCGCGAAGGCAGATGCGTTGCACGCAACGTCGTCGCGGATATCGTGGGAGGAAGCAAGAAACCATTTCGATTCTCGACCTTAGGTCGGCTCGCCGCAATTGGCCGGCGCACCGGGGTGGCGAACTTATTTGGGCTGAATTTTTCAGGATTTCTTGCCTGGTGGCTTTGGCGGACAGTTTACTTGTTCAAGCTCCCACGGCTCGAAAAGAAGATGCGGGTCGCTCTCGATTGGACATTGGATTTGTGTTTCGCGAAGGATTTCGCATGCGTCATTGCGAGACATCCTATAAGGTTGACCGCATCGAAAGGGCCTGATGAGAGGGAAGCAAACCGTGCAGCGTAGTGAATTGACTTGCCGCGAGTTCGTCGGCTTGATTCGTAGATTACGAGACGATGAATTGAGTGATGTTGATCGTCGAACATTCTTGCAGCACCGCGCGAAGTGCGTCCGATGCTCGGACTATCTGAAAGGATATGAGCTGACAATTAGCGCGGCTAAGCGGATAGCGGAAGATTCGTGCGATTCAAGCGAAACAGTGACGCCGAAGTCTCTTGTCAACAGAATTCTGGACAACAGACTCAAGAATGGAAGTGGTTCGTAGGCTACGCCGCTTGATCGATTCGATGGATGATTCCGTCCTCAATCCATCTTACAAGAAGCGCCGCCGATTCTTGCGCCGCTCCAGCCTCGGGCAAGTCCGCGAATGTTTCACAGATTGTTGCGAACGGCTCGCCCGAGATCATCTTCTGGATCGCCGCTGACTCCCGCTTGTCCATCAGCGCATGAAAGACTCGGCAGTCATTAGCGCGCCAAACACGCAGCACGGTCTCTTCCGCTGAAACGTCGAGGCATGAGCCACCAGACCAGAGGTGATGAACGGGGTATTGAACGCGCAAAGTTCTGATCGCGGGTATCGCCGAGAAGCGCAGAGCCGGCCAGGCATCTGCTGGAACGGAGATGAAGTCCTCGATTGTCGTACATTCAGCATCGGGCGCGTCAAAAACCTCGATGCGGGCCCATTCGAGTTCGGCGAGATCGGCAAGGCACTTGGGCGTGTCTGTTCTGTGCCTGAGGAATTCAGACAGCGCGTGACCCAGGTGACGCACCGACGGCCACCGCGAAGGAAACGCCTCAAGATAACCTTCGACAATCTCATCAAATTGCGCGGGTCCGACCAGAGCGGCTATGCGAGGGAAGTCTTCGCGCAGGACATCGCGGAGCCGCAAAAAGTAAGCGTCGGCGTAAACACCGATTCGTGTTTTCCGATCGTTATCGTCGTATCCGCGAACCAAGCGGACAAAGGCGGGTGCAATCGAGTCTCGGCCGGGCTGGACCGCTACAGATTCCCAGAACAAGCGCTGCACTTCATAGAGAGATGGAGCTGGCATTGAGTACCTCGCCCTCAATTTCACGCGCGCGATTTGCTTCGGCCAGGAGTTCTTCAAAAGGAGGTATCTGGTCGTCCCATTCTACGAGCGTCGATACCCGTCCGAACCGTAGCACCGCCTCGCGATAGAGCCGCCATACCGGCGTCGGAACAGGATGGTCGTGAGTGTCGATCAGTAAATCTCCCGAGTTGCTGTGACCGGCCAGGTGAATCTGACCGACCCGCTCCCTGGGAATTCCCGAAAGATATTCCAGCGGAGAGAAGCCGTGGTTGATTGCGTTGACGTAAATGTTGTTTACGTCCAGGAGAATGCCGCAATCGGCTTCCTCGGCGACGGCAGAAACGAACACCCATTCCGGCATGGACGAAATTGAATAGGTGAGGTAGCTCGAAACATTCTCCATCAGGATGCGGCGTCCAAGCCGGTCCTGAACCTGGCGGATTCGAGCGGCAACGTGCCTCACCGCTTCTTCAGTGTAGGGAAGCGGCAAGAGATCGTGGGCAAAGCGTCCGCCGACGGCTCCCCAACAAAGATGATCGGAAACCCACGCCGGAGCGAACCGTCTAATCAACAA